>Ga0079226_10003081_pt1 | contig 12835 bp, 9 predicted proteins | sample Poulit2014_FD_76345 | JGI IMG/M metagenome (GOLD analysis project Ga0079226, IMG submission 76345) | Agricultural soil microbial communities from Georgia to study Nitrogen management - Poultry litter 2014 | ecosystem: Environmental > Terrestrial > Soil > Agricultural land | place: USA: Georgia... | reverse complement strand
TTTAATAAACCGCTTTCATTTTGATCATTTAAACAACTTAATATATATTTTAAATGTGTTACAGAAATAACCCCGTCGATCTCCAATTTCCAGAATCCTTTTTAAGTTCACTCCTGCTCCCCGTTTTTCCCATAACGCCTTACCCTAATCATAGCCTGCTGTTTATGTCCAAAAAAATTTTCTAACTCACAAAGTCGAGCAGTATATTTTCCAATATATGTGCTTGCTTCTTTTGTAACTTTTTGATACGTACAAGTTTTCAAAAACTTCCCTACCCACAAACCGCCTGTATAGCGTGCTGCTTTCTTTGTTGGCAATATGTGATTTGTTCCAATAACCTTATCCCCGTAAGCAACGTTAGTTTCAGGGCCGAGAAATAGCGAGCCGTAATTTTTCATATTATCCAGAAAATACATGGGGTTCTCCGTTAAAATTTGGACATGCTCGTATGCAAGGTTATCACCTACTTTGACGGCTTCTTCAAAATTATTAACAACAATAATTGCCCCATAGTTATCCCAGGCTTCCCTAGCAATTTCCGCTGTAGGTAATGACTTTAATTGTTTTTCTATTTCCAAAATAGTTCTTTCCCCTAATTCTTGACTTGTGGTAATAACAACCCCTGGGGACGTAGGGCCATGCTCTATTTGCCCGATAATGTCAGTTGCAACCAACTCTGCATCCGAAGATTCATCAGCAATAATTAATGTTTCTGTTGGCCCAGCAAATAAATCTATTCCTACTCTTCCGAATAATTGTTTTTTTGACTCGGCTACAAAAGCATTACCTGGGCCTACAATCATATCTACATTTTTTATTGTTTCAGTCCCTAAAGCCATTGCTGTCATGGCCTGAACACCACCTATAATATAAATTTCGTCTGCTCCCGCTAAATACATGGCTGCAATGGTGGTTTTTGGTATTTCCCCTGATATTGGTGGCGTACAAGCAATAACTCTTTTTACTCCAGCAACTTTTGCTGTTAAAATGCTCATTTGTGCAGAAGAAACCATTGGGTATCTCCCTCCCGGAACATAACACCCAACACTCTGTATAGGAATGTTTTGATGTCCCACTAAAACACCTGGCATAGTCTCTACCTCAATATCAACTATGGATTTTCTTTGCTCTTGCGCAAACTTTTGAATATTTTTTTGTGCAAACTTGATATCTTTTAACGTTCGTTTAGGAAGGTCATTAATAATTTCTATAATCTTTTCTTTCGGAACCCTGAAATTTTCAGGAGACCAATTATCGAATTTAATTGATAAATCTCTTACAGCAACATCCCCCTTTTTTTCAACTTGATTAATAATCGATTGAACACTTGATGAAATTTTGGAGTCGCTAAATAACTTCTCTTCAATATGCTTTGGTTCTTTTAAGTATTTCATATCTAACCTCCCCTTCAGGAATACGTATGCCTATACAATATACTAAATTATCAAAAAAGTCAATATATATAAATTTATTTGTTTATAATTTAACGGTTCATTGTATAAAATGCAAAAGCTCAATAAATAGAAAACCATTTTATACGGGAAAAGGTAAATTCACACATTTAACTGATATTGAAAGAAGGCTAGTTGCTATATAATTAGAGGAAGATTTATCATATCGCGAAATTGGCAGAAGTATTGATTGTAATGTAGGGACTATTCCTCGTGAAATTAGAGGTACAGTCCAACAAATTGATACGTTTCGTAAATTTCAAACAAATTATTCTCTAAATGTTGGTATACATGTTTATGAAGAAAAATCGTTCAAAGTGTGGCACTCACTCAACAATTATGGGAGTGGAATTTTGCGGAATTTCAGAAGAGAAAATTGATTACCCGACGCAGTTGTGGGGGTGTGCAAAGAGGGATAAAATGTTTTAAATATATCCGTCCACAACAACGCTATACAACTGGATTGAGATTAAATTGAACGTAATTAACCTTGATATGCAAATAAGGTTATGTAGTTCCACCAATAAGATGAGAAGTGGAAGCAAGCATAGAAAAGTGCTAGGTATAGGCATTGAGGAAAGACCCTATCTATTGAAACAACAGTATCATTTGGTCACTAGGAAATAGATACCTTACTTGTTCACAAATCGAAGGATAACGTTCTGTTAACGCTAATTGAAAGAAAAACACGTCATAAAATTATCAATAGATAGTAAATCATCCCCAGCTATAACCTAGGCTTTAACCGAGTTATTTATAGTAATTTCCAATGTACAAACGTATTTTAAAATGATTACATCCGATGATAATTCAGAGTTTAGTGAACTATTAGACAAAGCAAGGAGAATCATTTAGAATAAACATTTATTTTGTCAATCCATGTACATCATGGGAACATGGATCTAACGAGCGTCATAATGGTTAAATATGAAGATTTATTAAGAAAGGGAAACCAATTCATGTGTATTCTGATCAGCAAATTGACAGTGTAGTAGAGTGAATGACATTGCCAAGGAAAATTTTAGGCACCAGACCCCCGAACGAAAAGTGTTACATTTGCATTTATTATTGAAATTTAAGTTTATAATTTAACTGTATTTCTTTCAACAAATTTGCACTTTAGTTCTAAGTTAACAACTTCTTTACTTTGACCCGCTATTTCATTTAAAAGTGTCATAATAGTTAAATTTATCATTTCGTCTATTGGCACTTTCCATGTTGATAGTGAATAAGGACACCATGACGCCATCGATATATCATCAAATCCTATTATTGATAAATCATCGGGTATAGTTAATCCTAATTTTTTCGCAGCATCTATTGTTCCCAATGCCATGATATCATCCGCACAAAAAATTGCATCGACACTTACTGAACTTAATAGGTTATACCCAGATTTAAAGCCTGATTCATATGAATAACCGCTCTTTTCAACATAAGGAACAATTTTTTTATATTCTAAAAATGTGAAAAAACCATTTTTTCTTTCCATATTAGTAGATGAATCGTCATGTCCGGTTAAATAAGCGAACTTTTTGTGACCCTTGTCAAATAGATATTTTGCTGTTTTAAAACCAGCTGTAAAATTATCACAACCAATAAAGTGACAATTAGAATCCTTTATTTTCCTATAAAAAAGAACAACAGGGATATCGTTTTCAAAAAATTGTTTTACTAAATCTGAAGATAACCACGCATCTATAATAATAATTCCTGCAACATTATATTCCATTACTTTTAAAATTTCCTTCTCTTTTAAAGATCCTTCCTTCGTATGAATAAACAAAATGTCATAACTTTGTTCTCTTAATTTTTCTGTTAAATTCTCTAATACTGATGCAAAAAAACTATTCTCTATATCCCCCATAATTAAACCTATCATATTTGTCTTGTTCATTATCAATCCTCGTGCTAATGCATTAGGGCGATACGCTAATGTATTAGCAGCAGACAATACTTTTTCTTGTAAATCCTCTGAAACAGTTTTATTTTTGTTAGGAGTAAATACCCTTGATACAGTTGATTGTGAAACTCCTGCTAAACGTGCTACTTCTGCTGCATTTACTTTTTTTTTCATAATAAGTTTCTCCTTTTTATAATATTTAAATTTCATGAATTCTTATTCTTGCAACCTATAAGAGACATGCTTCTTATAAGTTTACACCATAACTGTACTTTTACAACATAGGTATGACATCAATTATTCATCCCGGTTATAACGTTTGTTTCCTTAACTCAACTTACGCAGTTTGTGGAATATCAACACTTAAACTGAACAAATTTTTAAGGTATTTAGCTTGTTGTATTTTGCAAGAGAAAATACATAGGTTTGCCAGCCGGATTTATTCAATTGTTTCATGATAATGACTGGGAGATCTTAAAGCTATCTCCGGTGAAATCCATATGTGTGCATGGTGGATTACACGATCCACCGGAGTTGCCGTCAATCTAAAATCACCGAATATACGGTTCCACTGGTTGAACTTCAGATTGGATGTAATGATATGAGTATTGTATCTGATTTGTATCAACCTTGCGATTGTTTTTACCAGTGGTTATAGAAAATTTTACCCCTCTGAGCGGAATGATTTAACACTATCAATAAAATCTCTTGTATACTAAATGAGCATACCAAGGATTTATCGGTGTGATTCTTTGTATATAGGAAGTTTTTAATATGTATATATCGAAAGATTTTGGAATTGCATACGGAAAATGTATTATTGCGAAGTATCGCTATAAATACACAACATTCTCGTCAGAAAATCACAGAAATAGTTGAAATAGCGAAACAAAATTTAACATTACGGAGTGAAAAATTCCTTTAGTTATAAATGAAGTGTATAGTGCAAAATCATAATACATTACATTGCAACGATATCTGCACAACGTTACAAGGGAATAATACATAATTAAATTCTAACCATTTGACGTGGAGAGGCGAGCATGATAGCCTGTTACTGCGAAGCCAGAACCCTTGGGACATCTGGTTCCCTGGCTCATGAATCATGCTCGTAGAGGCTCCATGTCAAATTACTAAATACTTATGCACTTTCCACTGTAAAAGTATGGATCTGGTCTTTGCAATGTTGTGTAAAGTTGACTTTCAAAATACATGAAGTCACAATGATAATGCTTGTATAGAAACATTTCATATAATTCCTAAAAAAGAAGAAGTAAAACATGTTCAATATATCGATGAAAATCAACTGAAATAGCTCTGTTTCAATATTAATTTACATTTTCAAATAGATTTTTATTACTTTATACATATTTAAATAGTTCTCTTCAATTTTTAAAGAATTTCTTTCTTTTGTATATTCATCGTCTAACTTAAAATGTGTTTTATTATATTGTTTATTGCTTGTAGGTAAAATTAATATGTTGTATATTTTTTCCTGTTCATTTTTAAAATCTTTTAATAAAAAGTAATAAGAAATTTGTTTATAATCCATTTCTGTTATATCTGTATAATATTTAGCATCAAATATATACCTAATATTATTAGTATCACAAAAATAGTCTGGTTTAATACTATAAGTTTTTATTCCTTCTACATTTCTTCTCGCATCTAATTTAAACGATTTATTTATGAAGTCATACTGTTTCAAATTATTTTTATTAAATATAAGTTTTGTTCCATTTGTATTATCTATATGAGAAAAATATTTATTTAACATTTCTCGTATCATTAATTCCCATATTGTATGGAAAGAATAAATTTTTATAGCATTTTTAGATCCGTTATAATTTTCATTTTCAAAAAATGAAATAAGACTTTCTATTAATTTTAAATGAATATCTTTAAACAAACTCATTTTTATTAATCGTAATTTAGAAATTACCATCTTATTATTAGAAAAGTCTATGTCTCGGTACTCCAAACTTACTGGCGTATAATCAAACAAAAATTTAAATTTTTTAAGAGTTATATTTATAATATACGCCATACATTTACTAACAAAAACAAAGTCATTTTTTCGTTTCCTTACAACTGGGGGTATATAAAGAATGTTGCCCTTATTATAAACTATTGGTGATTTTCTAAAAGTATCTTTCCACAAAATCTTTCCATGGTAACCATATGTATAACCTTCACTTTCTTGTGTAAACAATCCATAACTTTGAAAATAACGATAAACTTCTAAAAACGAGGAAAACGGATAAGAAAGATTAATTTCCCTTTTTACATTTATTAATTTTCTATTTTTTGATTGTATATTTTTTTTGATTAGTTTGTAAAGTATTTCCATGTGGTATTCAATTTCTTTTCGACTTTTATTAATCTTATATAATTCTTCATTAGAAAAGTAGTGCTTTGGAAAGCTTACTAGTGTTCTTCCTGGCGTGAAAATAAAACCAACAAAATTAATATAATTACCATCCTTATTACTTTTTATATCACGGTAATCAAAAAAATCTTTAAATTCCCCATCTACACTTTTTTCTAACTTCATTCCATCCTGAACAATTTTATACATTTCCTCTGCCATTATTTATCATCCGTTTTTTTCATTTGATAATATTCTTCTAAAAAAGCACTCGAAAAAACGTTTTCTTTGTTTTTAAAGGATCTGTATAATTGAGAAAAATTAGATATATTGCCCCGAAATAATGATAACTCACCAAATGAAGCGTTTTGAACATCGTTCCATAAATACTCTATTAGCTTGCCAGACAACTGATCATAATTATACTTATAATTGTCTTTCTTAAATTTAATAAAAAATTGTCCTAACTGTTTATCTTCTGTCAATCCTAACCCTTTTTCTTCTGTATTAGTAATAAAATTATTAACACATTTGTAAAATGAAATCCAATCAAATTTAATTGTTTCATTATTTTCATCTAGTAATTCAAAAACAAAATTATTAAGAGACTGCCCATATTTGTCAACAGCAACTTCGTAAGCATCCATGTATTCAAATTCAAAACGTCTTTTAAAAGCAGTGTCCATTACAAATACGTTTTGATCACTTGTGTTTACAGTTCCCAGTATAAATAAATTGTTTGGAAGATAAATCTTTTTGCTTTCATCTTTCCATATTTCATTTGCAATTAGCTGGTTATCAATTCTATATTCACTCTCTCCATCCAAATCTCTATCTAACAGCTGAAAAACATCACCAAAGACTTGTGAAACATTTGCTCTAGACATTTCTTCTAAGACAAGGAAAACAGGGATTCTTTTATGATTTAAAGCATACTTTAAAGCCTGCGTAAAAATCTGTGGGCTAAACTTATATTCAATTCGTGTCTCTTGTCCATCTTCTGTTATCGGTAAAACTACGGGCATTACTTGTCCTATGAAATCAGAATAATTAAACTCTGGATGCAAAGTTACTCTAAATACATTATCGTTGTCTAATTTTTCATTATAATTAGGAACTCCGTTTTCTCTTATAAATGTAGATACTTTAAAAGATTTACCAGTTCCAGGTGCTCCAAAAAATAATTTATTTCTGCCTATTATTGCATTGTTTAATTCCCTGATAAATTTAAAATAATAATTAATAGCTGCTTTTAATGTATTGTTTTGCTCTTTATTTTTATTTTTTACATACTCATCATTAAGTAGATCTTCTTCACCTATTTCGTTTAATATGGTATATGGTTCTTCCCATATGTTTATTTTTTCATAATTATTCTCATTCCAAATTCTTTCTAAAGTATTTAATCCAGATATGTAATTATTTTTGGTTTTAATTTTAATATGCCCTTCATTTTGAAGCCACTTTTCGAATTCCTCTTTATAATTTTCAATTTCAAAATCATCATATTCTTCTCTTCTCTCATTCCATACTTCATCTGGAATAACTTTTTCAGTAATATTTAAATTCATATTTCTAAATGCATGCTTTAAGTGTGGATTTTTCTTAAGAATCATTCCCATCAAATGATTATAGTGCTTTTTCTCTGGTATATATTGCAATGAGTCGTTCCTATTCCCGTTATAAGGTGTTAAATTAATTGTATTAGGATTTAACTGAACGTCTCTTACTGATAGGTGTTTCCTTAATCTAAAAGGGTATATAATAATAATTCCATAATTTTTATAGTCATCTCTACCTTCATGATCATTATAAATTCTTAAAGGATTTGATAAAGCTATTCCTAAACCATAAATCCCTCTCATTTTTAATGCTTCATCAAGATCACTAAATTGACCACTTCTATATGAAAATAATATATCACCTTTGCTTAAATAATCTCTCGAATGATCATTTAAAGGGGTATATAATAAAGTAGGGATAGTATCATCTTGTTCTGTTAAATTATTAAAGTTACTTTTTGAAGTTATAGTATGATAATTTTTATTTGTTTTCTTTAATAATTGATTCGTTAAATTATCATTCAATTCTTCTTGATTGTAACGGGATTGTTGGTTAAAACTATCTATTGTTAATTCATAACTTTCAATGACTTCTTTAAATAAGTCATTTGTAATTTCATCTATATTCTTAATTGATTTTATTATCTCACACATATTTAGTTCATTCATTGAGTTACACTCCTATAATGTTTAAATAATAAAGTAGAAAGGCTAAAGAATATATAGAATATTCACTGTTGTTTCTGCTAAGCTTTCTCCACAAAAATGCTTTGTATTATTTAAAAAATCTTTATGAAATTTGGTGAATATTTTAACTTACTATGTATTTTTTAAGAATAACTTTTCTCGATGGTATGACATATACTCTCTAGTTTTGTTATTAAGTTCAATTTTATCAGATTTTTTAATATCAAACTCTTTAATTTGGTGGTCTTCTAATTTATCAGAGATCATTATAATTCCAGCATCATCAAACGTTATCAAACCATTATCAAACAAATAATCATGATTAGGACAAAGCAATAAGCCATTATCCTGATCAAGTCTTTCTTCAGGGGTGGAAACAGACCATGGTTTAATGTGGCTGGCAATTGAATATTCATTGCTAATCTTACATATTGCACAAGTATTAAATTTGTTTTTTAGACTATCCCGAAATTTCCCCTGACCATTCCTTTGTTTAATTTCTTTTAGCACTTCGGTTAACAGTTCCTCAGGCACATCACTATTATTTATTACACTAAATATTTCTTCTTGCATAACTTTTTCATATGGTCTAACGATAAAAACACCATCTGCTCTTTCTCTTGTAATTATGCCTAAGCCAAGTACTGTATTTACTCCCTTTTCTCTTTTCAAAAAGATCCCTAAAGGTATTTGATGGTCCATGTTATAACGAGCAGCACTAATATCGCTTTTTTTCCTGTTATCTTTAGGGCTATTTGGTGGATGCATCTCGATGACTTCATATAAGTATTCCTGTTTATTAATCCACTTAATTTATTCTCCGTAATTATCTATAGATTCAGTCGCCTGATAGGATAGAAGATATGGCTTTTTTGCCGGCTTATAAAATCCCCTTATTAAATCGTGCATAATATGTTCATATTGAACATGTTGATCAGGTGGCACTAGCTCCCCAGTTTTCGCACCTTTAATTGGACCACGGCCACTCAATGTTTTTCCCTTTAATGCATTGATTTTTTTTAATACTTGTTGATGTATCTTATCTACTTTCAAATTTCATCTCCCCTACTCTGCTTCTAGTAAAAATGGTCTTAATTTAGGCATTCTACACCCGCTCGCTCTTATTTTATCCTCGATTTCTATTTTCCAAGATTCAAATGCATTAGTTTCAGCTAGCTCAATTTCAAAGTTTTCATTATCTATTCTGGTTACTTGCAAGGAATCCACACCAAGTTTTATTAAATGATCCATGGTTAATAATTCCCGAGGTTGTAAGCCTAATACATCATGTAAAATCCATCTTCCAAGAATATTTTGAGGATTAGTCTCTAAGCTTTTTCCATTATCTTGGGTAATAATAGCTTTGATTTTCCTGTCATCCGGTAAGTGTAAATAAAATGAACTTGCGTTTTTTCGTTCATTTTTATCTAATGCATCAAATCCAAAAAATCCTGGAAAAACTTGATGAACCCACTTTGGTATTGGAATATAGGCTTCATACTCTGGACGCAGACTATCACTTCTTTTATTCTTTAGTGCTGCATTCCATACATTAAAACCTGATTTTTCTTCCACCTTCCTTTTAACGTCCGAATAAATTGGTAGGTAAATAACTTCTCTCTTATCTTCCTTTGGCTGAGTTGGTAATTGAATCATTTTCAATAATTCAAATGGATCTTCAAATTGTGCAATCGGTATTTTTTCTAAGGTGTTACTATTTGAAGCATCAAATTCTTTTAACAGTACACTTTTACTTGCATAAAACTTATAAGTATTTAAGCCATCCGTAAATTTATATGTTTTCCCATTTTGTTCAAGTAATTTTAATGAATCCAGTTGTATTAGATCATAATTTGTTTCGATAATATTCATCTGATTATCGTCTCGAGTAATGCTTTGATAAATTTTATGTTGCGTATTATATTGACGTTGATCCAGTTTAATTCTTTCATTCCGCAGTTCAGATACTTTACATATCAATTGATCATATTCTCCGCTTTCTATAAGGGGAGCAAATTCATTCGGGGCAACCTTATTAAATTCAGCAACCTTTTGATAAGTTAAGTCCCTTATGTGAATCCAGGTTTTTAATCCAACACCAATGCGTTGATCCTCAAATTTTGCTATAGCATCAAAAGCTGAGTCTTTGCGGGTTAAATCTTCAACATTGAATACTTTAGCAAAAAGTTGTTCATGGTTCCGATAATATAAATAAGGCTTGTTTGCATTTGCACCTTCCTTAGTGTCCTTGAAAAGACCTGAAATAGCCCCGAAAATCTTTAAGTATTCAATAAAATCCTGCCGCTGTTCTTTATTAAATCTTTTCCAAATAGAGTTCATAGTGCCACCAACTTCCAGTTAATAATGATAGTTCTTTAAAAATCAGCAAAGCTGATGAATATAAAACTCACAATAATAAAAGTCATTGCTCTAATTCACATTATAAAGCGTAATAAGTAGCTTCACAACCTATTGATGCGTCTTTTTGTATATTTATATAAAAAGAAATAATTCAAATAAAAATGAATTTGTTACAGTACGAGTTTATTAGGAGATTTAAAACTTAGAATAAACACAAGGAGTTTTGAGTTAAAGCGCGAGGATATCCATATAATGGGGGTATATTAATTGATGGCAAAGAGTATTCTCGTAAAACTATTATTAATATTACTGAGTAAGAGGGGCAAACAGCTTGCGGGGTATTCACCATGCTTTAACGAGACTAGCGTATGGTTCTTCAAATGCTATCCAAATATCAAGCTATTAAACTAATATACTTTATTCAATATGACGATTATATAGCTAATTATTTATGTAAATTAAAACATTGTTTTATTATTATAACAAAACGAAAATAATCAATATATATTTATTATGTATTGATTATTTTCGTTTAAAAGTGTACTATATTAAATATGATAGTTTAAATGAATATAATGACTCGAGGTGAGTTTATGAGTGAAACTATGAGTAATAAAAAAAAGGAACGTTTTGAGAGAATTGCAGAGCAACGAACAAATAAAATTTTAAAAACTCTAGACCTACTAGGTAATTGTTCAAATAAAGGAAATTATGATTACACTGAAGAGCAAGTTAATAAAATTTTTAATGCTATAGATGCTGAATTAAAAGTTACAAAATTGAAATTTGAATCGCAACAAAAAGAAAATAAAAATTTCAGATTATAAGGAGATGATTTAATGGTTACATCAACTATTGACAGTACTTTAGTACCGACTAATTGGAAGTCACAGATAGATCAGATTGTTAGGGGATATGAGAGTGAACCTGCTAAAGGTTTAGTACACGGCATACAAAAAGATGCTATTCAAAACTCATGGGGACATAAAACGAACAAACGCGGTAATGGTTGGGGTATGAAATTCAAACTAATTAATAACCATAAAGGAAACTTTTTAATTATAGAAGACTGGGGAACGCATGGATTAACAGGACCTAATATAAATATGGATAATATTGGTGATTACGCGGACTTACCAAATGAATATAGACTTGCTAGATTTTCTACAATGAACTTTTCAGGGGGAAATGAAGGAGCTGGACTGTTCGGTAGAGGGAAAACGCTTTTCTCAGCAGCATCTAAAGATGCTTACTACTTATATGACTCTTTAGTTCAGCCTGAAGGATATAGAGCAAACTATAAAAAGCTAGAAAACACTGGTTTAACATTAGGTAAAGAAGCAGCTGAAGGTAAAAGTGCAGAAAATCTAATTTATAACAAGACAGGATTAAACCCTTTGGGCAGAGTAGGAACCAGACTAATCATTTCAAATCCCATAGAGGATTTAGTTGAGGCTATTAAAACAGGTGAATTCAAAAAAAATATAGAAGAAACCTGGTGGAGAATTATTTTCAAATACGATGCTGAAATTCTAATAGAATATGACGATAATGTTGAAAAGGCTATTGTACCAAAAATATATTCTAAATATATTAAAAATAACGAGTTTAATATATGGAATGTAGAGCACAAAAAGGTACCAAAATATTATACTTTGAAAAAATTATGTTTATATATAACTGAGGAAGAGTTGCCAGAGGATTTACAAGGGGTTTATATTTACAGAAAAGATATGAAAATTGGAGAAGTACCTCTAAATATACCTTCTCGAATTAAGAAAAAGTACTTTGGATTTATAGAAGTAGATGAAGGTTGGGAAGAAGAACTTGCCAACATTGAAGATCTGGAACATTATGGTTTTAATAGAAGGAAGACAGCTTTTCAAAACATCAAAAATATTACTGTAGATGAGCACGAAAAGTTTATGGAAAGTAAAGGGTTAATCAAAAAGAACAGAAGCTCTAATGAAGTCTTAATTCATGAATTGTATGAGGTTTCTGAAGAATTAGATCAATTATTGGATGATATGAGCTTGAATAATAAACCTGGCAATAAAGTTGAAAAAGAAACTATTAAAGTTAGCTGGGATGGGGTATCTTTTCCAGATAATAGCGTAAAAAACAAGGTGATAATGGGAGATACTATTAAAAATATTGGATTTAAAATAAAAAATAACAGCGGTGCAACTAAAGTGATTGATTATAAATTATACGTTGCCCAAAGTGGCACTGAAAAATTAATACTTACTGAGGAGACAATTAATATAATAGGTTCTGATGAAAAATATGTTGGACCTTTTAACTTAGAAATTGATGAACGTCTAGAGCGCTTTAAAAAACATATAATAATACTTGAGGTAAATGTTAAAGGCAATAAAAAAATTATTGAGAAAAAAATTCCATTCTATTATGATACTGCACCTGAAACAATTCAGGGAAGTTATGTGAATTTAAAAATAACTAATATGGATTTTCCTAATGAATCTAGTAAAAGAGTGGATAC
>Ga0079226_10003080_pt1 | contig 12843 bp, 10 predicted proteins | sample Poulit2014_FD_76345 | JGI IMG/M metagenome (GOLD analysis project Ga0079226, IMG submission 76345) | Agricultural soil microbial communities from Georgia to study Nitrogen management - Poultry litter 2014 | ecosystem: Environmental > Terrestrial > Soil > Agricultural land | place: USA: Georgia... | reverse complement strand
GTTTTACTATATGAGAATGATTTCTCAGTGAAAATTCCAGAAGAAAGTATTGAAATTGAAGCAACGATTCATAATTATTCCACCTCGATTACAGATTTATATCAAAAGGGGAATGTAGGTGAGTTTAAACTGACTCTCCTTGAAAAAGCGTAGAACTTGATATCGGGATTTTGAATTATCATTTTACAAAACGTAGAGAAATGAGGAAAAATTTGCATAATTATTCCATTTGTTGCATAATAATACATACACTTGGTTAAGAGGAGAAAAAGCAAATGGCACTTGATAAAGTAAAAGAATATACAGAAAAAATTAATTTGCAAGGAAATGATTTGTTAACATTAGCTGATTATTCCCAAGAACAGATTACAGCTTTGCTTGATTTAGCGGATTATTTGAAAAAGGAACGAAAAACGGGCAACTCAGTTGAGCCTTTAAAAGGAAAAACGTTAGGAATGATTTTTGAGAAATCATCTACACGGACACGGGTTTCTTTTGAAGCAGGTATGTATCAATTAGGAGGCACGGGAATTTTCTTGAGTTCTAACGATCTTCAGATTGGTAGAGGCGAGCCAATTCCAGATACAGCCCAGGTGTTATCCGGATACTTGGATGGGATGATGATCCGTACCTATTCTCATGAAATGGTTGAGGAATTGGCAGAATATGCGAGCATTCCGGTTATTAATGGTTTAACAGATTTATATCATCCTTGCCAGGTCTTAGCTGATTTGCAGACCATTCGAGAGGTGAAAGGAACGCTTCAGGATGTCAAACTGGCTTATATTGGCGATGGCAATAATATGGCACATTCTCTTATGATCGGCGCTGCAGTTATGGGAATGGAAATGACGGTTGCTTCACCAAAAGGATACGAACCGGAAGAGGCAGTTATAGAAAAAGCAAAAAGATTGGCAGAGAAAAGTGGAGCTTCAATTACAATTTTAGAGGATCCAAAAGAGGCTGTTTTACAAGCTGACGTTGTGTATACAGATGTTTGGGCCAGTATGGGTCAAGAAGAGGAACAACTCCTTCGTGAGCAAAAGTTTAAAGGATATCAGGTGAATCAGGAGTTACTGGACGTAGCACAAGAGGATGTCCGTTTCATGCATTGTTTGCCCGCACACCGTGGAGAAGAAGTTGCCGAAGAAGTCATTGATGGCCCCCATTCCGTTGTGTTCGAAGAGGCGGAAAACCGGCTGCATGCACAAAAGGCATTACTCACTGCATTGATGAGTTGAATGAGATAGATAGGACTAAAAATTAAAAAGCAGTTGCAGGAATTAGTCTGCAGCTGCTTTTAGTGTGTCCATTGGGCCGACCGTCAGTCCGCTTTGGTCAATTTTTAATACTTTTATATCGTAGTCAGAAAGAAGGGATTCCATTTTTTTAGAAAGAGCCTGGCCTTCACCAGCTTTTGTAAATGAAATCATCGTCGGTCCGGCTCCACTGATTACTGTCCCATAGGCACCTAACTTTTTGGCCTCTGTTTTAATTTCCGTGTAATTTGGAATTAATTCTTGTCGGTATGGTTCATGAAAGATATCCTTTTCCATCATCTTTCCGGCTAACGTATAATCCCCGGTTAAGAGAGAACCAATCAGTACGTTGCTGATTGCACTAGCCTGCACAGCTTGTCCTCTTGTGAAATGATCCGGAAGTACGTTTCTGGCAGCTTCTGTTTTTAGCTCCATTTTTGGAATGTAAAGCAGGCTATCTACATGAAAGTCTGGGACCTTTACCCAATCGGTGTGTTCGTTCATCGTTACTGCAATGATGACACCGCCAATAAGAGCAGGTGCTATATTGTCCGGATGGTGTTCAATTTCTGTTCCGAGTTCTAACTTCTTATCGATTGATAAATTCAATTCACCCAGCTGGTTTGCAAGTTCGATTCCAGCTATAATCGCCGAAGCACTGCTACCGAGGCCTCTAGCTAAAGGAATATCACTTTGGACAGTGACTTTACAAGCAGGCATTGTTTTTTCATACCGAGAAGCAATCTGATCGGCAACCCGGTAAATGAAATTATCACGGTAGTCAAGATCTTGTTCCAGATGTGGTGAAAGGTTGACGAACTTCCATTCATCGGCTGACTCTACATCAAGAGTTAAGTAAAGATTTAAAGCGAGTCCCATCGAATCGAAGCCAGCACCTAAATTAGCTGAACTCGCCGGAACTTGTATGCGAAAAGGCTTCATAGATTGTTCACCAGGTTTTCAATATATTCCGTTACGGCTTTTTCATCATTGGCCAAAGAAACGGGCTTCACCGTTACCTGATCGATTGCAGTTTGTGGATCTTTTAATCCATTTCCAGTTAACACAGCAACCACTTTACTTCCTTTTTTTATTGTGCCATTATTCACTTGCTGAATCACACCGGCAATGGAAGCACATGAGCCAGGTTCAGCAGCAACACCTTCATTTTTCGGAAGTGCGGTAAAGGCATTTAAAATTTCCTCATCAGAGACTGAAGTAATGAGTCCATTTGATTCATCTCGTGCATTTTCTGCTAGGGTCCAGCTTGCAGGATTTCCAATTCGGATGGCAGTTGCGACAGTTTCTGGCGTGGTCACAACCTCTTTGTTTGTAATGGGAGCAGCGCCTGCTGCTTCAAAACCGAACATTTTTGGAAGCCCTGTTTGCTTTTTCTCGTGATACTCTTTGAAACCTTTCCAGTAAGCTGTAATATTTCCTGCGTTGCCGACTGGGATTGCTAGAATATCCGGTGCGCTTCCTAAAACATCGCAAACTTCAAAGGCAGCTGTTTTTTGTCCTTCAATCCGGTAAGGATTCACCGAGTTGACTAACGAAATAGGAGATGTTTCGCTTATTTTGCGTACCATCTTTAAGGCTTCATCGAAGTTTCCGTCAATTTCTACGATTTCTGCTCCATACATCATAGCCTGGGAAAGTTTACCTAAAGCTATTTTTCCTTTCGGGATGACGACAACAGCTTTTAAGCCGGCACGCGCTGCATAGGCAGCTGCCGATGCCGACGTGTTGCCTGTAGATGCACAAATAACGGATTTGCTTCCCTCTTCTGCCGCTTTCGCTACAGCCATTACCATCCCTCTGTCCTTAAAAGAGCCGGTCGGATTAATCCCTTCTACTTTACCGTATAATTCAATATCAAGTTCTTCTGATAGTTTGTTAAAATAAATAAGAGGTGTATTTCCCTCATGTAAAGTCAGTTGTGGTGTTTGATCTGTTATAGGGAGATCATCTCGGTAATGATCAATTAGTCCGTTCCACTTCATTTCCTGCATCCCCTTCTACTTTGTAATGGCTGCTTACTTCGGATAAAATATCGAGTCCGTTTAGTTTCTCCAGCACATTTTTAAAATTCTCCAATGACGTGTCGTGTGTGATGACGGTGACTTCGGCTGTATTTCCTTTTTTAACCGGATTTTGGAGAATACGTTGAAAACTAATATTATATTCATTAAACACAGATGAAAGCTCATTAAACACACCAGCTTCATCTTTCACCTGCATACGGATATAGTATTGACCGTGACGATCAGCAGGTTGTTTTAACTTTTTCTTATGATGGGGTGCAACATAGTCATTCCCCGTTACACCGAGACGGATATTGCGAATGATTGCCGCAATATCGGATGTTACAGCTGTTGCTGTTGGAAGACTGCCTGCACCTGGTCCGTAAAACATTGTTTCACCAACGGCATCCCCATAAACATAAACAGCGTTAAATTCATTTTTAACATCTGCAAGTGGATGTTCTTTAGAAAGTAACGTGGGTTGAACATTGACTTCAACTTCATCCCCATTAAAGTCGGCGTAGCCAATTAATTTCATTGTATAGCCGAGCTCGTCACCATGTTTCAAATCTTCCAGTGCAATTCCGGAGATTCCCTCAACTTCAACATCATCAAGTTCAACGGGATTAGAGAAGGCGAGGCGTGCAAGAATGGCCATTTTTCTTGCAGAGTCAAGGCCTTCTACATCTGCTGTAGGATCAGCTTCGGCGAAACCGAGATCCTGAGCCTCTTTCAGTGCATCTTCATAGCTTACGCCTTCATTATTCATTTTTGTTAATATGTAATTGGTTGTTCCATTCACAATTCCCATTACTTTTCGAATATGGTCTGTTGCCAGGCCATCGACAATTCCGCGTAAAATTGGAATACCGCCAGCTACACTTGCTTCATAAAAGAAATCACATTTATTCTCACTTGCTGTTTCTTGCAGCTCCAAGCCATGTAAAGCAACTAAATCCTTATTCGCTGTAACGACGTGTTTTTTAGCAGCAAATGCTTTTAAGATATATTCCCGAGCTTGCTCAATCCCACCCATGACTTCAACAACAATATCGATATCAGGATCATTTAAAATATCGTCAGGGTTTGTGGTGAGAAGCGTTCGCTCTTTATTAACATCCCGTGCTTTATCAAGATCACGGACTAAGACAGATTTTACTTCTACATTGCAGCCAAGCTGGTGGCGCAATTTTGTTTGATGGTCTTCAATCATTTTGATGACGCCAGACCCCACTACTCCAAAGCCTAATAGACCGATAGATATAGTGTTTCCCACATTATCACCTCATGTTATCTAATAATTACTACATTTAATTAATTTAAACATGAAAAAGCGTGTATAGCAATAGTGAACTACTGATTGTGCGTTATAAAACGCTTACAATTTAAGAAAATTTATTTTCAATTCCTTCCTTTATATAATAAGACAGATTGCAGTAAATGGATCCAGTTGTCCATAGAAATGTACGCAAATTCATCTCTTTAGGAAAACGATTTGAGAAGCTTATGTCCTAATGATAAACTTTAAGACAATTACAATTGAAATCATAACAAATAGCGTGAATCAAGGGGGGAGTGAAGATGTTAAAAGTAGGGAGAAATGATCCTTGTCCTTGCGGAAGCGGTAAAAAATATAAAAAGTGTTGTATAAACAAGGTAGAGTCGACTCAGAATAGTCATCAAATTCAAAATAAGAAAGTACTTCAAACGCAACTCGAAAGACTGCCAACAAGTCAACTTCTTGAAAACATAAAAAAAGCGGGGGTCCACCTTGATGAGAAAATTTTCATTGATGATATCGAAGAACTTGGTTCAGCCAATAAGTTATTGAATAGGTGGGCAGATCAATTAAAAGTAGAGGTGGAACAGTTGCCTCCTGCCTTCTATCTATCGATACAGATTCTTATCAAACGGCTGACTCCAGACATGGTATTGCTTGAAGATCTACAGGATCTTATGGGAGACGGCTACAGTCTGGAAAAACCTGACCAAATGGAAGATAAATTGTTTATTTGGTGGAAGTTATGGAAGGATCTCCAGGAATGGATCGTAGCTCATCAGATACCATCGCTTGAAAAACTCGATGAGATGACGAGAAACTTGCTTCCCAATTCCGTATTATATTGGGTTTCCGATTTTAATCAAGTGCTACAAGAAGCTTCAAAACAAGACAGTCGGTTTATATCAATGCGGTCTGTTTTTGCAGATGACTTTTTGAAACGATTCCAGCATGCACCGGAACAGCTCAAAAAAGAGATTTTAAGAGCAAAAGATGAGGCTGTTTACCCAGTCGTTTGATCGCTTGCTGCTTCTTGTCGAAAACAATGATTCACAGGTCAACCATGATTAGGAATAGGTTGATATGGATGATGAACGAACAGGAGGCAAGGAGTATGGATTTTAATCAATTTATAGCAGGGAACCATTTTTATCAGCGTCATTCCTATGAAGGGAACCCTTATTATTGGCAATTTGATCAGGATGGAACGGACCCAGTACACTTTTACCCAGAAGAGCGCCAAAAGGTGGTAAGAGGCCAAGCTACATGGACTGAAGGTGGTCAATACACAAAGTGTGGTATCCCGTGGTCATATAATGGATTTATGACAGGGGCTGTAGGGGAAAATTCTCCATATCGATGTGGAGAGGTTATTCAAGTCAGTAGTCCGGAAACAGGTAAAGCGATTCATGTTACAGTCGTCGATGAGGTGCAAGGGTATCCCTCTAATAAAATAAACTTACACAGGCGAGCTTTCGAAGCATTAGGTGCTAACTTAGATGTAGGTATATTAGATGTTCAAATTGTTCCGGGTTCAACGGGAGAAGATGGAAGGTTGGAAGAGAAATTGGAAGAAGTTGTTCGGTTTGTTTATCCGAATGCCACCATTCGCAGTTATCAACCCATTGACAGAAAGCTGACGGAAGTGAGGGATATCCAAGAGAAAAGTGATTTTGTTTTAGAAGTCAATGGTAAGAAAAGAACAGTAAGAGGAGAAATGACCTATCAGCCAGAAAGCGGGGAGGTTGTTTCGATTCATCTTTATCCATTATAGAAAGAAGGTCATGCGATTTATTTCGTATGACCTTCTTTTTTAAAAGGGGCGTTTTGTTTCCTTTTGGCCGGCTATAGCGAGAAAGGCTGTTAAAAAGGATAGTGCAACAATCATAGCTCCGGCAAAAGGATTGAATTCGATTGCCAATTGCTCGAGAACAATCCCTCCGGTAAGAGAGCCGAGTGCAACGCCTAAGTGAAGGGCGGAGTTGTTTAAACTAATTAAAATATCTGAAGTGTCCGGGGCAATTTCGATTAAATAACTTTGCAATGGCGGAGAAATTGCCCAGCTCATCATCCCCCAAATAATTAATATAACGAGAAATACAGGAAGAAATGAGATGGCAAACGGAATGATGAGCATGACACCAATTAATGTAAGAATCACTCCGTAAATCGTTTGTTTCGTTCCGATCCGATCAGCAAAAGTACCCCCAACAGCTCCGCCTCCTACCGCAGCAGCTCCGAATAAAAAGTAGACAATGCTAATCCAATTTGCATCCAGATTCATTGTTGTTTGCAAGTAAGGTTTTAAATAGGCGTAGAGTGTTGTGTGACCTGCAAGAAAAACAAGCGTTGTTAATAAAGCGAAAGTGATTTTTCGATCTTTTAATGCTTTTAATTGCTTTTTCAAAGGGACTTCAGATTTTGGAGCCACATTTCCCATTAAAAAATAGACGCCGATCATCGAAAATATAGTTAAAATCGCAATGAGTGTAAAAGGTGCCCTCCAGCCAAAAGCTTCGCCAAGTGAAAGGCCAATTGGCAAACCAAGGACAATGGACCCACTCACTCCCATATTGACAATACCGAGTGCTCTTCCCCTGTATTCGGCAGAAACGATGTTTGAAGCCATCGTGATACAAAGAACAATTAACAAAGAGCTGCTCGCTGCAGAAATGATTCTTGAAATAAACAACATCGTATAATTTATACTGAAGATGGCAATAAGATTAGCAATAAAAAACACAAATAAGCTAACCAAAGTCAATTTTTTTCGTTCGTATTTTGAAGTCAATACAAGTAAGACCGGGGCCGAAAGAGCAAACATTAACGAAAAAATAGTAATTAAAAGTCCAGCTTGACCAATGCTGATATTGAAATCAGCTGCAATTAAGTCTAAAATGCCTCCTATAATCAACTCGACCATCCCGCAAACAAAAGAGATGACCGTCAGTAAGTAAACGCGTTTATCCATATGTATACTTCCTTTGTTTTCATCGTATGTTTTATAGTTTAACACAAGATGAGAAGCATAGAATAGTAGGGGGCAATCGGCGATAGAAACAGTCCAATGTACTTCAGTGAGCTGAAAACATTTTTTGTCTTTGATCATTTGTCTTAAAGAGTCATGGAGGCGTTCTGTCCTCGTTGACAATACGTCACCACTTCTGTATATTTTTATATGAATTGTACATCAAATACATTATATAAAATCAGTACATTTATTTTTTAAATAAATGATGAAAAATAGGACGCAATCCTTAATGAAGGGTGAAATCATGCAGGAAAATACACATCGAGCCGATTCATTGCTTCTCTTTTTAGTTTTTTGTTTATTTATATACAGTTTATTTGCAGTTTACAGCGGCTCTGGACAATATGTACAAGAGAATCCTACTTACTTTGTGGTTAGACAATTTTTATGGTATCTGATTGGGGCAGGGCTCATGTTTCTTACCGCAAGATTTGATTACGAATTGCTGGAAAAATGGGCGCTGCCTCTCTATATTACTGGCATTGCATTTCTAATACTGGTCCATTTTTTCGGGACAGTGAAAAATGGATCGCAGAGATGGCTTAACTTGGGCATTATTGAAATTCAACCATCTGAGTTTATGAAAATATTTCTTATTTTATTCATTGCTGTTATTTTAAGTAAAGGGGGAAGGGAACGGTTAAATTTTAAAGAGAGTATTCCGGTTGTGAGCAAAGTGTTCATTTACTCTTTTGTTCCCTTTCTATTAATATTAATTCAACCGGATCTTGGTTCGGCTCTCGTTATTCTTGGTATAGCAGTTGCTTTGATTGTTGTTTCCCATATATCTATTAAAATGATTGCCTTGATTTTCGGAAGTGCAGCGGGTCTTTTAAGTTCACTAGCGTATTTGTTTTACTTTCATCATGAAGTCTTTACAAGCTTTTTGAAACCACACCAGCTTTCCAGAATTTATGGCTGGCTGGACCCACGGCAATATGCTTCGGATTATGGTTATCAGTTGCAGCAGGCAATGATGGGGATTGGATCTGGACAGTTGACAGGCAAAGGTATAAACGGAGGGGAACAAGTACAAAGCGGAAAAATCCCAGAGGCCCACACGGATTTTATTTTTGCAGTGGTGGGAGAAGAATACGGTTTTATTGGAGCGAGTATTCTTGTTTTAATCTACTTTCTATTAATCTACCGGATTATCCAAATTGCACTGCGGGCAAATAACTTATTCGGTGTTTATATTTGTATCGGTACTGTAGGGTTGCTCAGCTTGCAAATTTTTCAAAATATCGGCATGACCATTGGATTGATGCCAATTACCGGATTGGCTCTTCCGTTTATCAGTTATGGGGGGAGTGCTCTTTTAACTAATTTTATTGCTTTAGGACTGGTTATCAGTGTACAAATGCGATCAAAACAATTTATATTTAGTAGTAGCCCGATTTCATAGCAAAAAGAAAAGGCGGTATGTTTATCGATACGGTTAAAACGATAAAAAACAAACTAAAACATATTGATTATCCATTACTTCTTGCTATTCTTCTTCTTGCCTGTTTTGGTATGATGATGATTTTCAGCAGCAGTAATACATTGTCGTATTTAAGTTATGATACAACCAGTCATTTTTTTGTAAGGCAACTTCAGTGGTTTCTGTTCGGAATTGTGCTGATGGTCATTGCTATGCTCGTTCCTCATCAGCTTTATAATAAATTAAGTCCGGTCCTTGTTTTGTTATCTCTTTTACTATTATTTGTTGTTTTGTTACCTGGGATTGGAGTAGAAAGAAACTATTCACAAAGGTGGATTGCAATCGGGCCACTTTTATTCCAGCCCAGTGAAGCGGTTAAATTGTTTATGATTGTTTATTTTGCTTCTTTCTATTCAAAAAAACAACATGATTTAAATCAATTTAAAAAAGGTGTGCTTCCGCCGTTAATTATTTTAGGCGCTGTCTTTCTGCTGACCCTGCAGCAACCGGATTTAGGATCTGCTGCATTAACTTTATTTGCATGTGGGACGATTGTCATCTGCTCCGGAGTGAAAAGGAGACATTTAACAATGCTTACCACGGTCGGGGTTTTAGGGGTGAGTTACTTTGCCTATTCTTCTCCATACCGATTGGAAAGGTTGACCTCCTATATGAGTCCTTTTCAAGATCCTTTAGGAGATGGTTATCAGCTAATCAATAGCTATGTCGCAATTGCCGAAGGCGGGGTTGTAGGAAATGGCCTTGGTTCCAGTGTTCAGAAGCTTGGATTTCTTCCAGAGGCACACACCGACTTTATTATGGCTGTCATTGTTGAGGAGCTCGGAGTAATCGGGCTGCTTTTTGTCATTGGAGTATATGTTTTTATTATGTTGAAGGGGATTCAGATTGCAAAAAAATCAAGCAACGGTTTTTCGAGATTGCTTGCAATTGGGATTACATTTCAAATGATAATCCAGGTAATATTTAATTTGGGTGGTGCTTCTGGTCTATTTCCAATAACCGGGATCCCACTTCCACTAATTAGTTACGGAGGTTCATCATTAATCATTACAATGTTTTCGCTTGGTGTGTTGTTGCAAATATCTGCACAAAACAACCTTCGAATCCAAAAAAAGGGTTGAGCTGGATTCGACTGGGATCAAATTGAAAGATGTTTTTTCTTTCCCTTTTAAAAACGCTTCCTATGATTAAAAAGTCGACCATGAAAGGCGCACAGAAAGAAGCTAAAAAGTGAAATGTTTGCTATAATTGAAATACCTCAATGAATGATTGAAGGAGGACATTCGGTGAGCAACGAGAAGAGATTAAACAGGGAAGCGATGCGGGTGTTAAAGCGAACGAGCAGAACGTTTTACATTCCGATTAAATTATTAAACCCAATATTAAGAAAAACAGTTGGCGCCGCTTATTTATGCATGCGTGCAATTGATCAAATTGAAGATCATGAGACGTTAAGCCCGGAAATAAAGGCACATTTACTGCGTTCAACGAAAGAGTTACTTGAAAGGCCATTTGATCGTGACGCTTATGAAAAACTGCTGGCCCCGTATGGGTCAGAGTTTGAAGAAGTAACGCTTCGAATGGGAGACTGGCTTGACTTTTGCCCAGATGAAATTGTCGAAAAGGTGAAGGAAAGTACAGCGATTATGGCCGACGGTATGGCAAAGTGGGTAGAAAAAGGATTTCAAGTACATACAAAAGAAGAACTGGACGAATATACCTATTATGTTGCGGGTCTCGTTGGTGTGATGTTGTCGGATATATGGGAGTGGTATGATGGGACAAAAACAGAACGGGATCTTGCTATAGGGTATGGTCGCGGCTTACAGGCTGTGAATATGCTTAGAAACCAGGATGAAGATTTTGAACGTGGCGTTGAATTTATCCCTGATGGTTGGAATAGAGATGATATGTTTCAATATGCAGAAGAAAATCTAGAAAAGGCGAAACAGTATATTAAAATGATTGAAACGAAAAACATTTTACTCTTTTGCCGGATTCCATACGCCCTAGCAGAAAAAACATTAGCAGCGATGAAGAGTGGAAAAGAAAAAATGTCCCGTCAGGAAGTTGAACAAACGGTGGATCATATTATAAAAGAATAATTGGATGGATTTATTGAATCGCATGCTGTACCTTAATTAAAGTGCAGCATGCGATTTTATTTATCACGTTAGCGTGATGTAATGAATGGAAAGGCTTTAAAATCAAAAAAATTGTCCTCAGAAGCATTTCGTTCATTGCTAAAGTGTTTCGACCATTCCGTTTAAAAAGCAGCTAAAACTACGTTATTTGCTTGATTCAAAGCATCAACAATATAAGATATGGATTGCAAACAAGTACTGTTCAATGTGATGAATCACTTTTTCACGTGAATGATATTATTTTTATACAACGAAAAGAGAAAGGAAAATAAAGAAGTCATTCTGTTTGTAGCTATAAAAAGACATGATGACATAAGCTCTTGCAATGGAAGGAAGCTAAGAGATGAATGAAGATTCAATGTAATAGGAAATTTCAAAGTATCCTTAAAAATGATTTGACATTCCCTTTTCAACTGCCTATAATATAAACTCATAACAACGAATGGGCAAGTCCATGTTGGCTGAGGAAAGTTGTATGTCCCCTCAAAAAACGGTCTTTAATGAATTGAAGATAAAAGTAGAGATGTTATGGACCCTTGCTCCTACTAATTACAGGGGGAGAATAGTGAGAATTGGAAAAAAGGGCAAGCTTGATTGGCCCGTATTTATTCTTAGCAGTAGTTTTTTAATTGCATTTATTGTATTGTCTCTTATTAACAGTAATGCAGTCGACAATGCAATTAATGTGTTGTTTGATTATTCGGCAAGTATTTTTGGAGCGTATTGGCAAGTTCTCTTGCTTCTAAACTTTTTGATTGGATTGGTATTAGCAATTTCGAAATATGGGGCGGTCCGCTTAGGCAAGCAGGATAGGCCTAAATATAGCTATTTCGGCTGGGTATCGATGATCTTGGTAACTTTGCTGGCGAGTGGTGGTGTTTTTTGGGCGGCATCTGAGCCGATTCAACACTATATCAGCTCACCGCCATTAACAGGGGAAGAAAGTGGTCACGTTGCTGGAGCTTTTGCACAAAGTTTCCTACATTGGGGATTTTCTGCTTGGGCTATTCTTGGTACGTTAGCTACAATTGTCATGATGTATGTACATTACAGCAAAGGATTTCCGCTTAAACCAAGAGGTCTTCTATACCCTGTTTTTGGTGAGAAAATTTATCAAAAAAGCGTTCTCGGAACACTGGCAGATACGTTTTCAATTATCGCTACAGTAGCGGGGACACTTGGACCTTTAGGGTTTCTTGGCTTACAAATCGCCTATGGCTTAAATTATTTATTTGATATTCCAAATACAATCTCTTTAAGTATTTGGGTCGTCATTATCCTGGTAACGGTTGCTGGAATATCAGCTGCAACCGGTGTCGATCGGGGGATTTATTATTTAAGTAACTATAACGTTCAATTTACGATTTTACTAGCAGTAGTCGTACTAATCATTGGGCCGACTCTATTTATTGTTGACGCTTTTGTTGGTGGAACAGGTTACCACTTACAGAACTTTTTTGAAATGAGTCTCTATCGAAGCGACACAGAATGGGTCGGCGGATGGACCATTTTTTTCTGGGGCTGGTTTATTGGCTATGCTCCGATGCTGATTGTGTTTATCAGCCGGATTTCACGGGGGCGTACGATACGGGAGTTAATTCTCGCTGTATCAATCATAGCTCCGCTTGTAACGAATTTTTGGTTTTCAATCGTCGGAGGAAC
>Ga0079226_10003079_pt1 | contig 12845 bp, 9 predicted proteins | sample Poulit2014_FD_76345 | JGI IMG/M metagenome (GOLD analysis project Ga0079226, IMG submission 76345) | Agricultural soil microbial communities from Georgia to study Nitrogen management - Poultry litter 2014 | ecosystem: Environmental > Terrestrial > Soil > Agricultural land | place: USA: Georgia... | reverse complement strand
TTTTAATCGCAATGAAAAATTCCCAAAGCGAAAAACCAATAAATATCATTAAACCAGGAATAATTCCTGCAATAAATAAATCACCTACAGACGTGCCTGTTAACATTCCATAATAAATCATGACAATACTTGGTGGGATTAAAATAGCAATCCCTGCAGAGTTAATAATAAGTCCAATAATATGAGAGTCTTTGTAGCCATACTCTAAAGCTCGGTTTCGCATCGGCCTTCCAATCGCTGCAATCGTTGCTTGAGAAGAGCCAGACACAGAACCAAACATTGTACTCGTTGCTGCTGTTACTATCCCGGTACCCCCGCGGATATGCCCAAATAAATCTTTAACAAAGTCTAAAAGTCTCGTTGCTGTCCTTCCTTCTACAATGATATCTGCAGCGAAAATAAACATAGGTATCGCCAATAACACATACGACTCTATACTACTCGTAAGCTGTTGAATAAAAATTACAAGATTTATGTCAGGAGCAAATATTAGCGTCATAAGCAATGCCGAAACAAGCAGCACAATCATGATTGGAAAATTTAAAAATAACATGATAAAAAGTAAAGCAATAATATACCACATAGCGTGTTTATCCCCCCGTTCTTTTTTTGTTATTCTTTTTCTGCTATTCTTTTTCCAAAGTCAACAAAATAACGAATGGCAGCCAATAAAAATCCTATTGGGACGAACATCATCGTTAAATACAATGGCATTCGCAAAATTGTGGTCACTTGACTTATATCGTATAGGTGTTGGATATATTGAATAGCTAAATACGTACAAAAAACAAGAACAAGAGCAGATATTAGATTAATAAAAATTCCTAGAATTCGTTGCGCTTTTTTAGGTAATAAATCATAAAACCCTGACATTTCAATATGCATTCCTTTTCGGGCTGCATATCCTAATCCCATAAAAGTCAAAACGACAATTCCTATTTTTCCAATTTCTTCTGTAAATGGCCAACTTTTATTAAAGAAATAACGGCTGATTGCGTTGCTCACTAACAAAACACTTACTAAAATAGTTGTTATACTTAATATCCCTGCTTCCATTTTCTCCCATATACCATCAATGGCTTTTAAAACTCGCATTGCTCCACCCCCCTCATTTCAGTTAAACGCTTCCAAATTTCTTTTTCTTTCTATAGTTTATTTGCGTTCACTGTCATTTTGTAAAGAGCTGGCCAAAGTTGTCTAATTTAGCTCCGATTCCACTCAAACATAACGAGTGCCAAAACGTTGCTTGATTGGAAGTAATAACTGGTTTTTTTAAATCCTCCTCTAACTCTTTAATGAGATGGGCTGCAGATAAGCCAGTACAAGAAATAAAAACAGCTTCTGCATCATCTGTATCGGCTGCTACCGCCATATCATATATCTTTTTTATATCTAAATTAGAAATTTCATAATCATCCATTATCCCTAGACCAGTAATATTTGTAATTTTTAGACCACTATCTGTAAAGTATTGCTTTGCTAATGTATTCACATCATCTGTATAAGGGGTTGCAATGGCAATTTTTTCAACTTGTAAAGCTTTTGTTGCTTTTACCACTGCTGTAGCAGTTGTCGTGCAAGGTAATTTAGAAACCCCTTCCATTTTATTTATTAGTCGTTGATCATATTTGATTCCGTTAACAAAACTACCACTTGTACAACCAAAAGCTATTACATCTAGAGGAGCTTGGGCTAGTATTCGCGTAGCTTGAATCACATCATGATCCAATGTCGCTAAATCATCAACAGTAAAGTGCTCTGGCTGATCTGATAATGCGACTCTTGTTGTATGTACCGTTACTCCCTTTGGTGCCATCCGATAAAATTCGACGTCCATCGCATAGGCAGATGCAATATAAATTAATCCAATTTTCCCTCTCCATCCATAGGGGGCATAATCCACAAATATTCTCTCCTATCCTTTTTATTTATCATTCTATTGTTCTGACATTGTACGTATGCAAAGAGCAGAGAATAATTTAAAAACGTGCTTAATTTCTTATATTATAGAAATCACTTTATGTGAAAACAATGTGTAATATGTATGAACTTAAAAAATAAATATTAGACAATTTGTTTACTACTAACAATTTGATTATTCATATAGGAATAGTCAACAAATGAATAGTTGAAAAAAAACAGGGGAGTAGTAGGTAACTCCGCCTGTATTTTTAATTTCAATAAATCTATCTATATTTAAATTAGTAATAATTGTAATCACCCATCTGTAGAATTCATCGATACTTTCTTTAATTCTATTTATAGTTTGATATTGTACATGTTCTACTTTCAGATTTCAATAAAAACAATAAAGTTTTCTAAATTCAACCTAATTTAAAGTTAACTACTTTTGGTTCTGTCATTTCTTCAATAGTATACTTAATCCCTTCCCGTCCGATTCCAGATCCTTTAACTCCGCCAAAAGGCATCGCATCAATTCGATAATCACTACTGTCATTAATCATTATGCCACCAACATTTAATTGATTAATTGCTTGAAATGCTAAATTAACATCTTTTGTAAAAATTCCTGCTTGCAATCCATAATTTACATTATTTGCCTTTTCTATCGCTTCATCTATACTTTTTATTGAAAATAATAGTACGACTGGGCCAAATATTTCTTCTTTTGCAATTTTTGCATCAGACGAAACATTCGTCAGCACGGTTGGTGAATAAAATGCACCTTCTCTTTTACCACCCGTTAACAGGTCTGCTCCTTCTCGAATGGCTCCATTCACCAACTCCTCGACTCGAATAGCCTCTTTTTCTGTAATTAAAGGTCCCATATCTGTTAATTCATCTTTTTTATTGCCTACTTTATAGCAGTTTGTTTGATGCACAAATTTTTGAGTGAACATATCAAAAATCGATTCTTCAATAAAAATTCGTTGCACTCCTAGACAATTTTGGCCTACTGCTCCAAAAGCTCCTGATACACAACTATTTACAGTCTCATTTACATCGGCATCATTTAAAACAATAACAGGGGAATTAGATCCTAATTCCATATGAATCTTTTTTAAGCCAGCTTTTTTCGCAATTTTTTCTCCTGTCTCTAAACCGCCTGTAAATGAAACCATTCGGACAGAAGGGTGAGATATGAGTGTATCGCCAATTTCTCCGCCACTTCCGGTAATGACAGAAAGCACTTTTTTAGGCAATCCTGCTGCAAGGAAGGCTTCTGCTAACAAAATTGCACTTAACGGTGTTAGTGTAGCTGGTTTGACAATGATTGCGTTTCCGGATGCTATTGCCGGCCCAACTTTATGCGCCACTAAATTGAGGGGATCATTAAAAGGGGTGATAGCCGCAATGATTCCGATTGGAAATTTATAATAGTAACCAACCCGATCTTCATGCCCTGGAATTTGATCAAAAGCTAATGTTTCTCCATTTATTCGTCTTGCTTCTTCCGCAGAAATTCGTAACGTCTCTATGCATCTCGTTACTTCTGCTTGTGCTTCCGTTATTGTCTTACTCCCTTCACTAGCAATTGTGTCGGCGAACTTATTCCTATTTTTATCGACGTGATCAGCTGCTTTATTGATGACAGACATTCGCTCATGTACGGGCATGCTGGCTGCTATTTTTGCCCCTTCTTCCGCCGTTTCAATCGCATATCGAACATCCCCTTCTGTAGCTTTCGAAACGGTTGTAATGAATGAATTATCTTGTGGATCGTATACATTGATCGTGTCTTCTTTTTCTACCCATTTGCCGCCGATTAACATTCCTTTTGTTTTTGCTGTCGTCACCATAATCTCACGCACCTCTCTGAATGGAATTCCTCTTTAAGGGATGATGCAATTCTTCCCGATTTAAAAACGTATTCACTGTTGCTACAAAAATAGCCGTTCCTATCGGTAAACATTTTTCATCAATATCAAAAATTGGTGTGTGTAAATCCCGATCCAATCCATCCTCTAATGAACATCCTAAGAAAAACATCGATCCTGGAATTTGTTCGCTCATATATCCAAAATCCTCGCCACCCATTCCAAATGGCTCCCAATGAATATGCATATTCGGATAAATTTCTTTGATAGATTGTTCGATAATCATATTCATTTCCATATCATTATTTAAAGCTGGTTCTCCCTTTTCAAGCACAAATTCATACGATCCCCCAAATGATTCTGCTAATTTGAATACGTTCTCTACTTCTTCTCTCAAATTCTCTCTAGCTTCAGGTGAATAGGATCGTAAAGTACCTTCTACTTTCACATCAGATGGAATGACATTGCTTACAGCACCTGCTTCAATCTTACCAATACTTGCAGCCACAATATCAAGTGGAGAAATTCTTCTGCCAACGGTCCCATAAAAAGTTTGTAGAATTGCACCTAACATCCAAAGCGGGTCTGTCGATAAATGCGGATAACCTCCATGTCCACCGGAACCTTTAATCGTAGCTTCAAACACATCAACGTTTGCCATACTGAAACCATTGTTCATTTGCACAACGCCTACTGGGTGCCACGGACATACGTGTAAAGCGATAACTGCGTCTACACCGTCCAATACTCCATCTTGAATCATATAAGGTGCGCCGGATAGTCCATGTTCATCTGTACTTTCCTCAGCAGGTTGGAAAATAAATTTTACCGTTCCTGCTAATTGTCCTTCTGCAAATTGTTTCGCTAATAAATGCGCAGCTCCTAATAGCATTGAAGTATGTGCATCATGTCCACATGCATGCATCACACCCTCATTTTTAGAAGCAAAGGAATGATTATTTTCTTCTTGTATTGGCAATGCATCCATATCTGCTCGTAAAGCAATGGTTGGGCCGTAACCAGTGGTAAGTGTAGCTACTACACCATTTCCTCCAACATTTGTTTCAACGGTCATATTGTCGATTTTCTTTAGCTCATTCGCAACCAAATTTGCCGTCTGTATTTCTTGAAAACTAAGTTCGGGATGTTCATGCAAATAGCGACGCCACAACGTTAATTTTTCAAATAAGGATTCAGCTCCTTCTACTATTCTCACATCACATCAACTCACTTTTCTTCTGTTAATTTTTTATATGCATACAATGCAATTTTTGTATCTTGTGCAACTTATTTTGGTTAAGTCTGTAATCATCATGCCTTGCTCTCTCTTTTTCGATTTTTGTTGTAGGTATATCTATACTCCAACATTACTTCTTCTACTTTTTGATCTAGAATAGTTATTCATACCATTAAAAATTCAATCGCAACAAGAATATGATTCCCGTACTTTTTAAGAATTAGTGGAACCAATTACTGTAATATATGCTCCATTAGAATCCAAATACTATCGTATAATCGGGATTTCTCATGTGCGCAAAATGCCATTGGATAATTAAATGTACTTCAACATTTTAAATAGATTCCGTCACTCGGTTAATGGCTGGTTTTGTCTTCTAAAGTCACAAACTAATCGAATATTTAGAATTCTGTTTATAGCATTGAGTTGATATCAAGATTGTGTACCTGTATCAATACATTCAACAGTGTTACCTTACACGGTGGAGAAAATTATTTCCATACTAGCTCCGCGGCAGTACGTATGAGTGTTCAATAACCGGTTTCATAAAAAAATGCTTCAGGTCCTCTTATCAAATCACAACATTCAGTAATTCGATATAAAAGCTTCGATAAAATGCAAGGATACCAGTAAAGCAATCATTTCAAAGTTTGGAATGTATCATATTTTAAAAACTATTTTCTCCATTATTATTAGAAAGATGGCATTTGCACATCTTTATATACGAAATTGGAAAATGCAAATTCAATTTTTTCAAATCCTTTAATCCATAATTGAATACATTGCGAATTTCGTTCTCCTTAAGAAAAGGCATGCGCATTCCCCCTTGTTTTCACCATAAATTGACATCGATCGTATTGTCATCTTTATTATACGACTGACAGCTCATGTAAAACAATTACTATTTTGTATGAAATTTAATGAAAAATTTCTATCAAATTGTATAAATATAATGTCTAGAATGATTATGGTAACAGTTAAAATAAATAAAAAAGACCCTTAAGTTTTGCACTTAAGGATTGTGTTCAATGGAATACCCCAGTAAGCCAAACTTTAATACTAATTTTTAGTAAAAATACATCATCTGGATTATCAAGGGATAAATTGGTTAAGCTCTCTATTTTTCTTAACCGATATAATAAAGACTGCCGATGTAAATTTAATACTCGGGCTGCTTGACTGACATTTCCATTTTGATTGTCATATGCAATAAATGTATCAATTAATTCCATCTCTCGCTTCTCTTCGTATTCAATTAAAGGGGCAATAGTCGATAGTGTAATATCCTTTACTTCCCGGTTATTTGCAAGATGCAAGAGTAAACGATTTAATTGCGTCTCGTCAAAACTGATTCGTTGACCAGGCTCTTTTTGGTTTAAGCCTAAATCAAGTGCCGAGTTTGCTTTTTTATAACTTTTATGAAATTGCAACACCCCATCGTGATGCATAGCGATTCCCCATGAAAAAACAACACCTGGTACTAACGCATTTAATCGTTTATCTACTAAATCCAAAAAATGATTTGCGGTACTTTGATCTTCATGTTTAGATTCCAAAAAAATAATTAGTCGATCATCATCGAATGTAAATGCTACATGCTTATTTACAACCGAAGCAGCATATAATACTTCTTCTTCGATATAATAAATAATATTTTTAAATCCATAATCCCGATTTTGATATTGACCTTCCATCAATGAGTCGAAATTATCTGAATAACCGACTACACAAAGGTAAGGAACCTTTAAGTTATACCCAAACAATTTAGCACGAGACTGTACATTTTCATCTAATTTCATATTAGGGTTTTTGGCTAAGCCCCAAATAAATTCATTGCGAAGACGTATTTCTGTTTTTACAATTGCATCTTCTCGCGAAATCCACAAGGCCGTAGCTGCTGATAAACTCTCCATAACTTGAAGCATAAGATTAGTTAAATGGCTTTTATATCGTAATTGTACAATAAAATACCCCTCGGCTAAATTTCCCGTTCCCGATGTAATTTCCTTTTTTAATAAGTACCCTCCCTTATAGGGGGTTTTTTTAATATGACGAAAAGAAGACTCATCCATATCAATTTTGTTATTTACCTCTAAAGAACGCCATAAACGAATCATCTTTTCAGGATCAGCATTGGCAGACTTCAAACGGCCTTTACGATCAGCAAAAATAATGGAGCAATTAAACGCACGCTCTACATATTGAATGATTTCTGATAAATCTTTCCCCTGAATAACAAAGTCAATTAATACTTTTTGAGTTTGTCGTGCTTTTTCTGAGTACCGTTCTTGATGCTTATTAATTTCTTTCATCGTTTCCCGTTGAATATCAGCAAATCGTAAGTCCCAAGGTAATTCTATTAAAATAAATTTTTTCTCTTCTGAAAAATCAATTATTTCTTCTGGAATTTCAAAGATATAGCGACCGATCGCTATCGCTAAGGCGGACGCCCCTGATTCATATACATCTTTCACAAATTGATAAAGTAATTTGGGATCATTTTCACATCCCATTCCAGTCGTTAAAACAAACTCTTGTTTTCTGACGAAGTTTTCAACAGGACCTTCAATTGCTGACATCCATTCTACTTGCTTTTTATTTAAGATATCAATTCCAGTTCTTACTTTTGCTGTATTGAAAATAGGGAGATTCACAATATCCTGAACAGTAATGGGCATTTTTTCACTCTCCTTTTCATTTCCTTAACAAAAGTGTTCATCCATTACGTCCCCATAGAAAGTATTATGATAATCTTGTGTCTAATTCTATATTACTACCTTTATAATATCATGTTACTTAGTTAGAATACTAGATACAAATGGGAATTCAATTACAAGCATGAACATTTCGAATATTCATAAGAGATCTATATAATCATTTAACTTTTTAATCAGAAAACACCTGAATCATCACTATCATTTTCCACATCATGAAATTGACTTAAAATGTGTAATAAAAAAGGAGAACAACGAATTATTGTCCTCCTTCGTCTTATTATATTTTTATTTCATTTTGAATATGTTTAACATTTTCACCGGCGATACCTGGCTGTGTCATTTCGATTGGGTCTAAAATTTGATCCATTGCTTCTTTTGATAAAATCTTATCTCTTAAAATAATCTCTCGAATTGGCTTTTCTGTTTCAATCGCTTCTTTCGCGACTTTCGTAGCAACTTTATATCCAACATGAGGATTCAGTGCTGTGATAATACCAACACTTCGATCTACATATTTTTTGCATATCTCTATATTTGCTTCAATTCCTTCAATACAATATTTCCGGAAAGTTTCAAATACTTGTGTCATAATCCGTAATGACTGATGCAAATTAAATACTAATACGGGTTCCATGACATTTAATTCAAACTGACCGGCTTCTGATGCCATAGAAATCGTATGATCATTACCAATCACTTGAAAAGCAACTTGGTTGACGACTTCACAAATCACCGGGTTTACTTTTCCAGGCATAATTGAGGATCCTGGTTGCCGTGCCGGTAAATTTATTTCCGCAAATCCAGCCCTAGGACCGGATGACATTAACCGTAAATCATTTGCTACTTTTGACATGTTCACCATACAAATTTTAAGAGCTGCCGAAACTTCGGTATATGCATCCGTGTTTTGTGTACCATCTACTAAATTCTCTGCATTCTCAAACGGAACATTCGTTAAATCCTTAATAATTTCAACTGCTCTTTTCATGTATTCTGGATCAGCATTTAATCCAGTTCCTACCGCAGTAGCACCCAAGTTTACTTCAAGTAGTGCATCATAAGAATTTCTAATTCTTCTTATGTCTCGAGATAACACACGCCCATATGCTTGGAACTCCTGACCTAATCGTATGGGTACTGCATCCTGTAAATGAGTACGTCCCATTTTTATTACATCATCAAACTCTTTCCCTTTTTCATAAAAGGTAGTTTCTAACAATTTTAAAGTTTCTAGTAGGCGATCCATAAACGCTACGGTTGCAATATGAATTGCCGTAGGAAAGGCATCATTTGTAGATTGGGCCATATTAACGTGAATATTTGGATGGATGACATCATAATTCCCTTTTTCCTTCCCTAAGTATTCCAGGGCACGGTTTGCAATTACTTCATTAGCATTCATATTAACGGAAGTTCCAGCCCCACCTTGAATCGGGTCAACAATAAACTGTTCGTGAAGGTTTCCTTCCATTACATCTTCTGCAGCCTTAACAATCGCATCCCCTTTAGTACGATCAAGCCTTCCAATTTCCATATTAGCAAGTGCCGCAGCCTTTTTTACTAAAGCAATTGCTTGGATTAATTCCGAATCGATTGGATAACCTGTAATATTAAAATTTTCATATGCTCGAACGGTTTGAATTCCATAATAAGCGGAAACAGGAACTTCTTTTTTTCCCAATAAATCCTCTTCAATTCGATTCTCGTTTGCCACCATCTTAACTAATTCCTCCCAGTTTACACGCCTTTAAAACTGTGCTTTCTTACATCAATTTTATTTTAAAATATATAAATTTTTTTATTTTGTCCATCTTGATTATATAGTTAATGAAATCAAGTTGTCAATACGTTTTAGCAAGATAAGTAGTAAGGGTGTACATCTTTATAATTATTCTAGCAATTGTTTCATAACTTGTGCGTGGTTATTTTTTTCATCTTTTGCTGCATATAATAGTGTAATGTCACTGTTTGCATTCGCAATAATATTGTTAAGTCTTTTATATGCTTCATATTGATTCCCTGTTTCAAGCTCTTTTTTATATTTTTCCTTAAAGGCTTCAAACTTATTTTTATCATGTTTAAACCATTTTCTTAACTCATTTGAAGGGCCTATTTCCTTTAACCAATAATCTAATAATGCTTCCTTTTTTGAAATTCCACGTGGCCATAGGCGATCAATTAATATTCGAATACCATCTGTAGGTTCAGGTTTCTCATAGATACGTTTAAGCTTAATTTTGATCAACATACACCTCTCCAAACTTATGATTCCTTTTTCTTATTCCCAATATCCGATAAAAACCAACCGACTACCGCAATAACGACTAAACCGATATAAAATGTCAGCTTCCAACCTGTAGAATTTGCAAATTGCTCCGAGATAATTTGTATTTCTTCATGAGAAAGTACAAGAACAGCTAATTTGACACCGACCCAACCGACAATAATAAAAGCGGCAACTTCAAGTCCAGGTCTTCGTTGTAATAAGCGTACAAACATATTAGCCGCAAATCTCATAATAATTACTCCCAGCATTCCACCAACAAATACTACAATGAATTGTGCTCCATCTAAACTTCCGACTGTAAATAAACCAGATGGTGGTAAAGAGACCGCCAATGCGACTGCTGCTAAAATGGAATCTACTGCGAATGCTAAGTCTGCAATTTCGACTTTTAAGACCGTCATCCAAAAACCACTACCAGCTTTTTTCGGCATTTTTGTATTGTCTCTATTCATCGCTTTATCATATAAATGTTTTATAGCGATAAATAATAAATATGCTGCCCCAATTGCTTGTACTTGCCATACATCCACAAGAAAAGAAATAATGAACAACGATCCAAATCGAAGTATAAAAGCACCTGCTAGTCCATAAAATAAAGCCTTTTTCCTTTGTTTTTCAGGTAAGTGTTTAACCATAATTGCAAGAACTAGCGCATTGTCCGCTGCTAGCAATCCTTCTAGCCCAATTAAAATAATTAATACCCACAAATATTCTATTATTAAATTTACATCCACCAGCTACAGCTCCTTCATTTTGGAAGAAAACAATTTTTGTAAACAAAAAGAACCTTTACCTTATTATGCTTAAAACAAAAACGAATATCATTTTCGTTTTAAACAAATAACGGTAAAGGTCTTGCTAACAACGATAGTTGCCAGTTTCGCCGGAGATTTCTCCTCGTAATGACGACGATAACTGTACAGCTACTCCCCTTTTTTCATTATCCTTTAACCTCTAATGGTTGAACGATCATTTCTTTTAATGTTTCTCTTAACATTTGTAATTTTTCATCTACTTTTTTCTCTGTTTCACCATAAGCACCATAGTACCATTTTACTTTAGGTTCTGTTCCCGAAGGTCTTAGACAAACCCAGCAGTTATCTTCCAGTACATATTTTACTACATTTTCTTGTGGCAAGTCTATTTTTTCAATCTTTTTGGGGGCGATTTTATACGTTCTTTTTCGTTCTAAATAATCTTCTACATAAAGTGTTTCCATATTACCGATTTCTTCTCGTTTATTACTACGGAAATTATTTACAATCATGCCGATCTTTTCTTGACCTGATTTTCCTTCTAAGGTGAGCGCATCTAACCCTTCTTTATAAAAGCCATGCTGTTTATACAATTCATGTAATGCATCAAGTAGTGTCTTTCCTTTATTTTTCCAATACTCTGCCATTTCACATGCCATGACCGCAGCTTGCACACCATCTTTGTCACGTGCAAATGAATTGATCAAATACCCATAACTTTCCTCAAAACCGAAAATAAACGTTTCTCCTGTACGATCAAATTCATTAATTTTCTCACCAATGTATTTAAAACCTGTTAATGTATCAATTGTTTTTACCCCATATGAATTAGCAATTGCACGGCCAAGCTCCGTAGTCACAATCGTTTTAATTATCCGAGCATTTTTTAACATGTATTTATTCGTATGCTTTAAAATATAATCGAGCAATAAACATCCGAGTTGATTTCCAGTTAAAACGCTATATCCTTCCTCGTCTTTAACTGCTACACCAAGCCGATCAGCATCGGGGTCTGTCGCTAATAAAATATCAGCATCAACTTTTTTTCCGAGTTGGATCGCTTGATGAAACGCTTGTCGTTCCTCGGGATTAGGTGACTGTACAGTCGAAAACTCTGGATCTGGAATTGTCTGCTCCTTAACAGGATGAACATTTGTGAAATTCAACTGTTTTAAACCTTCTGATACTAAGTTGGAAGCAGTCCCATGTAATGGTGTAAAAACAATGTTAAGACGTTTTTCCTTCGCTATTGTTTCTTCATCCATTTTCGAAATTTTTAATAATTGCTCTAAATATGCATGGTCTACCTCACCATTGGTCCAATGTAGCAAATTTTGTTCTTCTAACTCCTCTTCTGACAACACATCAATCGTTAATTCACTTTCTACTTTTTTTATAAATTGAGTGATCTCATTTGCTTCTTTTAAGGATATTTGGCTGCCCGCTTCATTATACACTTTAAATCCATTATATTGTGGGGGGTTATGACTAGCGGTTATCATAATCCCAGCAACTGATCCTAGATATCGGACAGCAAACGACAATAACGGTGTTGGGCGTAGTGATTCAAAAACATAAGCTTTAATCCCATGAACACCAAGTACTTTAGCCGCTTCAAGAGCAAAATCTTTTGACATATATCTTGAGTCGTAAGCAATGGCTACGCCTCTATCTTTATAATTAACGCAATGTTTTTTTAAATAAAATGATAATCCTTGTACCGCTTTTCTGACGGTATATATATTCATTCGATTGGTACCAGGCCCTAAAACACCTCGCATCCCACCGGTTCCAAATGTTAAATGCTGATAAAATGCATCTTCCATTTCTTGTTTATCCGTTTTCATATCTATTAATTGTTGTTTGAGCTTGGGATCTAAATGTTCGGCTTGAATCCAATTTTGGAATATGTTTCTCCAATTATCCACAGGTTTTCCTCCCCCAAGAAGGTGATATATGTCAAATAATATCACATTATTGGCTATTGTTCTACCTGTGTGCTACGTACGATATAAAGATAAAGCATTTTACATCATTTCTTATAAAACTTTAATATCTCAAACTTGTATT
>Ga0079226_10003078_pt1 | contig 12848 bp, 17 predicted proteins | sample Poulit2014_FD_76345 | JGI IMG/M metagenome (GOLD analysis project Ga0079226, IMG submission 76345) | Agricultural soil microbial communities from Georgia to study Nitrogen management - Poultry litter 2014 | ecosystem: Environmental > Terrestrial > Soil > Agricultural land | place: USA: Georgia... | reverse complement strand
GATACTGTAATGTTGTATACGTGTATCTTTTTCGCCATAATATCCTCGTTTTAAAGTCTTTTGCCCCTTAATCTAATTTAGATTTAGTATCAACTCCTCCACAATCTGGCCCGTTTGTTGAACTATCACTAAACTGTTTGTTAATTCTATTGTATCAAATTTTTATATAAATGATCGACACCATATACTTAATCTGCATTCTTTATTTCAAAACTGGATTCGTTCATAAATCATTAAACTAACATTTACGGACAATATAATTCCTAACGTGAGACATATAGCTTTTCATTGCGTCTAATTTTTGTTTAGCGTATGTTTTCTGCGTTTTGTTGATATGACCCCTAATTAGATTGCTCTTGTTTAGTATGTAATTAATATTAAAACCGTATAACACGCTTATTTGGTCTTATTTTTTGTCTATACCCCAATCGAACTATTCTATGTAATTCATTTTTCACTTTACCATTAATGACAGATACAACATATTCTCGGTCCAGAGCTTCCCCATTATTGGTAATACCTTTCGCTGTAGCATCTTCTAACATCGTTTTAATGCTATTATTTATCGCATATTCTTTAATAATCCAATCATCTAATGTTTCTACCTTATAGTTTTCTATTAAACTTATGTATTTTTGTAATCTCTCCACCTTGGATTTAGCTCGTTCTAAAGTAATTAATCTATTTGGCATAAACGTCCTCCCCTTAGTCACAGTACGCTTTAAGTTGTATTGTACTGTTTTTATCATAATAAGCAATCACGAGATTCCACGAAAAACCCACCACGAGATCAAGTGATGATTGATACATGGCATAGATATAATTGCAATCATGGTGTAATATGGGAATAAGTGCAGTAATACCAACAGTTATAAGGTTAGTGATTTTGTGGAGAGGGCTTGGTGATTGAAGATGAATAAAGACTATTTAACTATTCCAGAAATTACAAAAGAAACTGGTATTCCAGCATCAACGGTAAGGAGATACCTAGAACAACATAATCATACACTTAGAACGAAAAAGGGAGGCCGTGGAGCGTGGTTGTTACACAGAGAAGATATTCCTCTCATTCGGGAAATTAGAACATGCTATGAGCGTAAAATGAGCTCTGAAGAGGTAGAAGATTATCTACTACAAAGTGGACAACCACTCACAATCACGGTGGATGATGAAAAAGAAGAAGTGATAACCCCAGCGAATGCATTCATGCAATTAGCTGCAGAAGTGAATTTTCTCCAAAAAGAAATCACATCAACCAGGGATCAATTAGCAAGCGCTCATGAGGAAATCACGGCATTAAAAAAGCAACAGGAAGCGAGTTCAGAGCAACAAGAGAAGTCTATGAATGCGCTCACTGATGAAATGAAACTCATCAGTGATGGAATTGGTAGATTAGAACGTGAAAAACAGAAAAGAAAAGAACAATCTTTCTGGGCTCGCTTGTTTGGACGTTAAAGAAAGCTAAAAGACACGCAACGTGGCAAAGCCCGCCACCTTGCGAAGTTCAAAACATAACCGCACAAAACAGGAGTGTACCTTTACGTGACAGCTCGCTTCACTCCTGGTCCTCATTCGAACGAGTCCTATCAATACCTCACACCCCACCGCAAAGCAGCAAAGAACGCTGCCTTACTGCAAACAAGGTGTCATTCTAAATCCAACTGCAATATAATTACTGCTTGCGCCACGCACGTCGGGCCCGTCGCCCTCGGTGCTGATACATGGCATTAATAGAACACGCTAATAGTTTTAGTTGCATTAAGGTATTAATCACGCCTCGCACACCGCGGCAACGCCGCCGTGTGAAGATCAAAAGAAAGTCTTGCTCGTTCCTATCCCCGACATTAGAATTAGAAGGCTCTTCCCGTCCCTTGACACTGCCGATAATATTGCATTATGTGTAACAAGCAAGCTTGCTCCCGTTGGTCGCCCTGCGGGTTAACATAACGAATATTATCGTCAGTTTAGTGGTTGTATTGCAAGTTGCTATCGCCCCCCTTTGCTCACTACCAGAGATGAGAACGTTCCTAGCGGGCGGCGACCGTGGGTGATTGCTTTAATCCGGCTCGGCACGAACACCCTCGCCCGATACAGCACCACACAGAGTTCACACGTACACCTCACACCGTGTTATCCCCCACCGTCGCCGCCCTTGTTACAGATTGCGGTAGCGTACTCGGGGAAGGTGGAAAGAACTGTCTATCGCCAGTTCTCTTGATATTTCGCCTTGTGCAGATTAATCTCTATAGCTCAGCCGCCATTGACATTTCCAGAAGCCATACGGTACCAGCTGGCGCACGGCGAAATAGGTTCGCCCGTTTCCGATTCCGTGGCTAAAATTCAGGCCACTTCATCGAACGGTACCATATGGCAACGCGACTAAGGCGGCATCGTTTAGGACACCCGAACCTCAAACGTTGCCGCCAAAGTCGCGGCTGAAAATGTAAATGGATCGCTACGCTCGACTTTAGTGCGTAAAAACCAAAAAAGTAATTGCGTGTATATCATGATATACTTGTATGTCATGATATAAAATGATATAATAAGTATATCAAATCAATTAAAGGAGAGGGAAAATGAAAATTCCAAAATATGTAGGATTCCGACCTAGTGAGGAAGATATGAAAATGATTCAAGAGTTGAAAGAGAAATACTATGTTCCAGACCAAATTTCAAACGCTTTTATATTGCGATTAGCATTAAAAAAACTATACGAAGGTGAGGGAGAAAAATGACCAGAATAGAAAAAGCAAAAGTTATATTGGATAACATGGAACACTACCTGCAGATTGATTACGCGTTCGAAGAATATTATCTCAAAGGAATTATGAACGGATTACGAGAAATTGAAAGGAGAGAAGAAGATGAGTGAAATTAAAGGTTTTGATAAATTGACAAATAGGCAAAAAGAAATGTTATCTACTACTCATAGCTTGCACATGAAAATGATGGGGGCTGAAATGCGAAAAGAACATACGATTGAGCATATCAAAGAAGTAAAAGCAGTATCTAATAAAGTTGTCGCGGTTTATTTCGATAATGGAAACTCGTGGGAGTATGAAGATTGCGAATGGTCTTAAGACCTTACGGTCTACTAAAGAAAGGAGGTAAAGATATGTACGCTATTATGTTTACTGTGGTTTTAGTCGGTTGGATATCGGCTGCTTTTATAAATGAGTTCAGGTAGGTGTGTATAGGCTTTATAAAAATTGGATTTAATTTTCAGAAAATAGTATAATAGTTCTAATTACCTAGTAGGGAGGTGACAAAATGGCGGTTGAAAAGAAGTTACAGAAAACGGATATTCTTGTTAAATTATATACTGGCGATAATCTGGAAACAGGCGATCCGATTTACAAGAATGCCAATCTTAACGAAGTTGCTAAGGAAATCGACCCAGAAGTTGCAATGGAGGCTGTAAACAGTTTAATGAGTTTACAACAGCATGAAGTGTATGAAATCAATCAGCGAGACATTTCAAGTTTGGAAGAGTGGTAAGTTTTCGAAATGATAGTTTCGGGAGGTGAAAAAGGTGGCGGCAGAAGTTAAAAAGGTTTTGCATATGCGATTTGAAACAAATTGGAACCAATCTGGAGTAACAACATTACGACTTACGGACCCCCGAGAAGATTTGGAAGCTTCGGAGATCCAAGAAGTAATGCAGGGACTGGTCGATAATCAAATTTTTGGAACACGCTTTCAAGCTATTAAAGACGCGAAAGTTGTTGAAACAATTACCGAACAGTTTGAAGTTATTGAGTTGGATTAATCACTTTACGCTGGGTACAAGCTGCAACTTGTATCCAGCGTACCTAACTACAACCTAAAAGGGAGGTTTTTTTATGCTTGAAAAACTAACCATTACCCCACTCGCACAAACAGTTTATAAAAAGTGCGATTGCTGCGGCCGTGTTAGAGATGTTTTTTTTAAATTAAATGTATATGACTCAAAGACTGCAAGAATGCTTGTCGGTGACTTCAGTCTCTGTAAGACATGCGGCGAAAATTTTAGTGAAATACTTAATATAAATGTAAGCACTGAACACGTTGTTTCAGAGTTTACATTTACCAAAACCTAACGGTTATGGAAGAATTAATAACTTATATAACCGAGACAGGCTTTGCTGTACTGATCGCCGTGTACTTACTAGTTAGAATGGAAAAGAAAATAGAAAATCTAACCGACAGTATAAAAAATTTGAATCAGATTATTGATAAGCTAACAAAATAATTTTTTTAGCTATCTTAAACTTTAGTATACGACATATTCCTAAATAAGTGCAAGGGGGACATGATGGAAACGATCGACGATTATCTAAACCACTTGAAACTTGAGGGGAAGTCTACGAATACCTTAGCTACTTATCTATTTCATCTTCGGAGATTTCATACTTGGCGCAAGGAAAACGGACTTGACCTTGATGTTATCAAACCAACGAACCTGATCACGTTTAAAGAAGATTTAATGACAGAGGGTAAGGCTGAAAGAACGATAAACGCAATTATCTCATGCATGAAAGGATATTATGATTATTTAATTCTTAGAGAAATATCAAAATCAAATCCAGTCTCAGATAAGTTACGCATAAACATACCCACTAAAAAGATCGAGAGACTTACAGATGAACAGATAAATATGTTTTTTTCTTATATCGGAGGTTTAAAAGAGAATATTAGAGCAGCATTCTTTCTAATGATGGGAACGGGCGCACGAGTTGGAGAAGTTGCAGCGCTAAAAAAAAGCGACATTACAACCGTTGACGGTAAGTTATTCATTACAATAACAGACGCAAAGTGGGGAAGTGATAGGAAGATCCCTATCATTTTAAAAGAATCTGCTGAGACGGTATATAAGTATATTGAAACTATTGACGTTTACGGTTTACCTGTATTTAGAGTATCAAAGCGAACGCTTCAAACTTATGCTACTAACTTCGCAAAAGAGACAGGGGTACCTTTTTATTGCCACATATTAAGGCATACATTCGCAACAATCCTATTGGAGCGCGGTGTGCAAATTGAAAAAATACAGTATATGTTAGGTCATAAGACACCAAATATGACAAGACACTACACGCAAGCCGCCAACATTGATGTGACAGGCCTTGCACCGACAATATGGCAGGGAGATGATTAGAAGATGAATCAAATAATTTTATTGGGGCGAATGGCAAAAGATCCAGAACTAAGGTATACAGAAAATGGTACAGCGGTCACTCGCTTCACGCTTGCGGTCACAAGAGAAAACGATCGGAACAAAGCTGATTTCATTTATTGCTTATCATTTGGAAAACTAGCAGAATCGGTCGCTCAGTATTGTAAAACCGGACGACAAGCCCTTGTTAGCGGTCGGCTTGAAATCAATACGAGAAAGAATCAACAAACAAACGAAAATGAAAGTTTTACAAACGTCATAGCCAACAAAGTTGAATTTTTAGCAAAACCAAAAGCCGAGCAAAATCAACAACAAGAATCCAATCCACGAAAAGAACACAACCAACAGCAACGATTTCAACCAACAACTAACGGATGGGTGAATCCTAGCGATACGGATTTTCCTTTCTAGCTGTCTAGTAATCGTGGAATACCAGAGCCGGTTTTTGGCGAGGATATGCCGCGAAAGTTACTAGACGGCTGGATAAAACTAACAAGCTATTGATGTGTCGAAAAACCCATTTTTCGACCTGCCCCTTAGCGGCGAGCGGTAAAGGGGTGTGGGGTTCCCCCACATATTAAAGTTTTGGAGGTTGACCTTTTTCAAAAAGGTCAAGGTCTGATCATTAACCATGTGGGAGTGATTAAAATATTTATATATCCAACTGATACAAAGCGGGTAACGAGTAACTTTAATAGGAATAGAAAACACCCGATTACGGGAAAGAACTCATTTCATAGTGGTGTCGACATAGCACAGTCAGGACATCATGAAATCAAAGCAGTAGCAAATGGAACCGTAAGCCGTTCTTATCATTCTGAATCATACGGAGAATGCATCATGATAGTACATAAATTAAAAGGAAAAACGTGGGAAACGGTATACGCTCACATGAAAAGCGGTTCTAGGAAAGTGAAAGAAGGTGACACAGTTAAGCAAGGTCAGGCGATTGGAGTTATGGGAAGCACTGGTAACGTAACAGGGCAACACCTTCACTTTGAATTACACGAAGGAAGATGGAACATAAATAAATCAAATGCAGTTGATCCATTGAAATATCTATCCGATAGCGTGCAAGTGAAAGAGGAAAAGACATTGCTATATACGGTTAAAGGAGGTGACACACTCTCACAAATAGCGAAAGACCATAATACAACAGTCGCTGCATTGGTACGGATAAACAACATCAAAGATAAAAACATCATCATGCCAGGACAACGCTTAAAGCTATCGGGGAAGAAAAGCGGTGGCACTTACACAGTCAAAAAAGGTGATAACCTTTCGGTTATTGCTAAAAACAACAAGACAACAGTTAATGCTATTGCCAAACTGAATAACATAAAAGATAAAAACTTAATACGGATAGGAAATAAACTGAAGCTCCCATAACGAGTGAAAGTATGCATATACGGAAAAGGGCTTGGCCACTCCCCCCTATACTAATAGGGGGGTGGACTGTCCAAATAAAGGATGTGGTTTGTTTGACTAAAAGCCTTGTCCTACCTGGATTGAAGGAACAATCGGAAGGGAAATTAGACGTAATTATCGATTGGATCGAATTTACAGTGCATAATTATAACCTGTCGGATACAATTGTTCACTTGCTCGAACTAAAAGAAGAATCTTTCACGAAAATACCAGGCGGGAAAAATGGTTATAAAAATCAAAAGATATGGAATGAAGGTAATATTTTTATCCTGTATAATGACATGCCTGAATATGATCGAATGGGCATACACATTATCATGAGTGGTACCGGCTGCCGGTTTTATGAACAGAAAAAGAACCTTCGCGAAATGATGGCCAACGTGATGGCGATTGAAGAACATTATAAATTTACAAGAATTGATATAGCCATAGATGACCGTTCAGGAGAACTAATCAACTTTAAAAAAATAACAAAAGCAGAAGATGAGGAAACCATCTCCAGTCTATGGTACAAAACAACCTACCTCAGAGAAAAGAGAATCGCTGATGGCATTGTACTCGGCAGAACACTCTATTTCGGTAGCATGAAAAGCAAAATCTTCATGCGCGTATATGATAAACACCTTGAACAGAAAAAGAGATTACAGCATAACAAACGGGAAGATACCACGCCACTAAAAGAATATGTTGAATGGACCCGAATGGAAGTAGTCTTTCGAGAACAGCGCGCACAGCTATTATCAAGATACCTATTAGAAACAGATGATATTGGCTTATTACTTAAAGGAACCTTAAAGAATTACATACGTTTTCTGCAAAAACCAAAGAAAAGCAATGATATGAGAAAAAGAAGATGGAAGACCGCACCTTGGTATGAAAAGTTACTAGGAGATGTGGAAAAGCTAAAATTAACAGTTAAACCAGCAGAGAAGTCCATAGAAGACATGAAAGAATGGATAAACAAACAAATATCCCCCACGATTGCCGCGATCATGACTGCAAACGAAGGGGAAATAGATTGGCTCTATGATTTGATAATAAACGGCTCCACCCGTTTAAAGGCAAAACATAAGCAAGCAATAGCGCAATACTTGAGTGAAAAAGATTAAGTGCACTTATTTATATATTACTAGATTTAGTGTTAAGATACTATACTTCGGAACTCCTAACTATGGAAACATAGAAAACGTATATCTGCCTTTTCTATGTTTCTTCTATTTTTTATTTCCTTATGGAAAGTAGGGAAAAGAAACTCTTTTGTTAAGAATAATTATTAAATCAAGAGTAAGTTCGACATAAATGGTATAATTCTTTATTAGAATATGTTTTTAAGGTGGATAAATATGAATTACTCAGATATAGCACAAAAACTAAATTTATATATTACTAAAAATCATGAAGATGATACCCTTGCTAATATTACTCATTATTTACAAAACTATGGACAACCAGCTGCCGATTACTTTGCAGAGGAAGCATCAAGGAATCTTCCTGATAACTTAGATTTAGAAAGTATTGTTTGGGATATTCCTTTTCCAAGTCGAAGTAATTCTAAATTTACATTTATAGATTTATTTGCTGGCATCGGTGGCACTAGGATAGCATTTGAAAATTTAGGAGGGAAATGTGTTTTCTCTTCTGAAATTGATTTTTATGCAAAACAATCTTACCAATTTAATTATGGTGAAGTACCATTTGGAGATATAACACAAATAAACGAGCAGTCCATCCCCGATCATGACGTGCTTGTAGGTGGGTTCCCTTGTCAAGCATTTTCAATAGCTGGAAGGCGTGGAGGATTTGAAGATACAAGGGGAACGTTATTTTTTGATATTGCCCGTATTATAAAAGAAAAAAGACCAAAAGCCTTCTTTTTAGAGAATGTAAAAGGGCTATTAAGTCATGATAAGGGAAAAACGATTAAAGTCATTTTAAATACATTAAGAGAAGATTTGGGATATTTTGTACCAGATCCAGAAGTAGTTAATGCTGCTAACTTTGGAGTTCCTCAACAAAGAGATAGGGTTTATATTGTTGGTTTTAGAAAGGACTTAAATATTAGAGATTTTGAATATCCAACGCCATTTGATTATAAAAAGTCTTTTATTGACGTTAAGGAAGAAGATGTTGTTTCTTCAAAATATTATTTATCTGATACCTTACTCCAAACATTACGTAACCATCGGTTAAGGCATGCTTCTGCTGGAAATGGGTTTGGTTATGAGGTTATTGATGATGAAGGTATAGCTAATGCTATTGTAACTGGTGGTATGGGGAGAGAAAGGAATTTAGTTGTAGATAAAAGACTAAAAGACTTTACCCCAGTAACTAACATAAAGGGTGAGATAAACAGAGAAGGTATTAGAAGGATGACACCTAGAGAATGGGCGCGTTTACAAGGATTCCCTGAAAAATTCAAAATAAAAGTTTCCGATTCCCAAGCCTATAAACAGTTCGGAAACTCAGTTGCCATTCCAGCCGTTCAAGCAACAGGTAATGAAATGATTTCGAGATTATTTGATAAAGAGGATTTAATTAAATCAGAAGATGAAGATGTTCAAATAAATATTTCAGGTGAAAATGTGGGGGAGAGAGAGTTGGTTAAGTTTAATAAAGGGGAATGGAGCGAGGTTTATACTGTACTAAAACTATTGGCAGAAGGGCGTCTATACGCTGCCGATTCTGATTTAAATAAAATTGAAAGAATTTATTATCCGTTAATTAAAGTTTTACGTTCAGAATTAGTAAATAAGGATATTACTAATTATGAATATCTTTATGAAGAAAAGATCAATTGTACTGATGATGCGGTAATCCGTATTGTTGATGGTGACTCTGATGCCACTCTTTTAGAAATATCTGTTAAGGATTTTAAGGAAAAATCTTTAAAACTTTTAGAAGATATAAAAGATGGTAAAGGCCGAACATTTGCTGTCAGAGATGAAATTGAAGCATTTTTAAAATCAATTTATATTACTAAAATGAGTGAAAGATCGAATAAAAAGCGTGATATAACAATTGTTGTTCATGATTTAATTACGGGTTTTAAACCAGAGTTAGGATTTAGTATTAAATCAAAACTTGGAAGTCCCGCAACACTTTTAAATGCCTCAGGAGCAACTAATTTCACATTTAGATTTAGCGGATCAGCGTCTTTATCTGATAGTGAAATTGAAAGAATTAATAACACTTATAGTAGTACGTATGAAAGAATAGGTGAATTAGAGAAATTAGGATATAAAATTGAATTTGAAAAGGTTGATAACAGTGTATTTCAATCTAATTTACAAATGATTGATACTGGATTTCCGTTTATGGTTTCGGAATTACTGAAATATTATTACACAAGAGAATCTACTTCTTCAATGGTTGATATGGTTCAATATATTGAAACTAAAAATCCATGTAATTTCAATACTAAAACAGCGCACCCATTTTATCGATACAAATTAAAGAATTTTTTAGTGGATGTTGCATTAGGAATGACGCCAAAAGAGGTTTGGAAAGGCGTTTATGATGCTACTGGTGGGTATATTATTGTGAGAAAAGATGGAGAAATAGTTTGTTATCACGTCTATAACAGAAATGAATTTCAGGACTATTTACTTAAAAACACAAGGTTTGAAGCCGGATCACGTTCTAGGCATAATTTTGGATATGTATATAAAGATGTTGACGGTGAGATCTTTATGAAATTAAATCTTCAAATTCGCTTTAAATAGCACTTGATAAATTCTTAAGTGTATTAGATTGTATGAAAAAGGTGGCTTTTTGTGGCCATCTTTTTTTTAATGTTCCAATGTACGAATCTACATAAAAACATACATTCATTTCCTTGTATCTATTGTGTTTGTATTCCTTTTACGGGATAATTAAAATATCCAAAAAAACGTACATTCAAAACCTTGATTCTATTGGCTTTGCACATGTCGAAAAAATGAGGAGTGAATCTATGAATCAATTAAAAGATGTCCAACCAATTCGAAATAAAGAGCAATTAGAAGATATGAAGTGGGCACTAAAGAAGTTTTGTTCTGAACGTGATTATATTATGTTTTTGATTGGAATAAACACAGGATTACGAGTAAGTGATTTGCTTCGATTAAAGGTTTCTGATGTCAGACGGAAAAAGAAAGTCATAGTAAAAGAAGGTAAAACAAAGAAGATAAGAAAAATAAATTTAACCAATATTTATGATGAAATACAAGATTACATAAAAACCGTGGATTCTGAGTGGATGTTCCCTAGTCGCAAAGGTAATCATGCAATCACCACGACACAAGCATATAGGCAATTGCGCAAAGCAGCTGATATGGCTGAGGTTGACAGCATTGGCACTCACACCATGCGCAAGACGTTTGGCTATTGGTACTATAAGCAAACTAGGGATGTGGCTAAGCTGCAGATGATCTTAAACCATGCTAAGCCAGAGGTGACTTTAACCTATATAGGTATCACGGAAGAAGAAATTGAAAATGATTTAGATAATTTTGTTTTATAAAGGAGAAATTAAATGAAGTGTGAGTGTGGCGGTATATTAGATGTAATTAGAATAGAGGATCCACCAGATGCTTTAAGTAAAGAAGAGAAATTATTATATAAGCGTGTTTGCGATGTTCAATGTCTAAAATGCGGAAAAGTTTATTTTTCACAACCATATGATTTTGGAAAGAAATTTAATGTATTTAAGGACTTAAATAATAATTAGACTATCAGAGCTTAGATTATATTCTTTATTTATTCTTTAATTAATTACTTTAATTACATTTAGGACAAGCTTAACTCCTTATGTACCAAGCGATTCAAGAGTTAATTATACTTTTTTTATCCCTCTATTGAACTTTTTTTATCCCTTTATAATACTTTTTTTATACTTTTAACTGTACTTTAATATTTAGTAAAGTATAATAAAATTAACATAAAAGCCTTAATCGTAAATGGAAGTACATATAAAGGGATATATTTAGTTCAATGGGGGGGATTCTTTTGGTTAGGATGAACGAAAAAAAACAATTAATTGATTACGATAATAGCATAAAGAAGAGCAATGAGCTCTCTATGGCAAAATTAAGTCACGGTTTAACATTAAATCAGATGCAACTTTTAGCCTTTGCTATCTACTGTACGCAGCAAGATGGAAAAACAGAGTTTATAAAAGCCGATTTCGAAAAGAAATTTAATATAGAAAAATACCAAACGATTCATGCCAAAGAAGATGCTAAAAAATTAATAGATTTGAAGTTTAGTACAGAGGATCTGGATAATGATTCTTTTGAGTATTGGAATGTCTTCCAGGGAATTCGTTACAAAGAAGGATTGTTTGGCTTTAAATGGTCGGATAATATGATACCACATATCCTTGAATTAAAAGAGAAGTATGTTGCCACAGACTTAATGATAACTTCAAAGTTTAAAAGTGGTTTTAGCTGGACGTTATATGATTACCTGCGAGCGCATTATGGATACTGGCATAAAGTCGTTACAAAAGAGGAATTAATGAAATTATTCAATGTTGAAGATAAAAAAACCTATCAAAGTAATACAGGTAAATTTAAAAGCACGGTTCTAGATGTGGCCATTAAAGAAATAAATACATACACAGAATTAGACGTCCGATACAATGAAGAAAAACAAGGTAGAAAAATAGTTGGCTTTGATTTGATATGGTCCAGTGGTCAAAAGATAAGGAGTGCAACTAAAAAGCAGATTAAGGAATTAAAAGCTATTACAGATCTTATTTTCAACGATATGTATGAGTTCATTAATCTAAACAATCCAGAGAACCGTAAAAGAGCGATTGATATAATAAGAGAATCTGAGAGTTTGAAAATTCACCTCGTTGCTGAGCCAATTAGTATCACATTTGATATGGCAAATGAGTTAATATGGAAAGCAAATAATAATCTAAGACAACTGGTTACCATGTTAAAAAAGGAAAGTACTAGTCGCGACCTATCGATATATTATAACTGGTTGGAAGAATAACAAGAGCAATCTCTAATTGGGGTGCCGCCAACAAAACGCGGAAAACATACGTTAAGGATTTATAACCCATAAAAAAACAGGCACTTTTGAAGTACCTGTTTTAACTTATTATACAGTGATATTTGAACATTTTCTTTTTCAGCTGATCTTAAACAAACGCGCCCGATTGTGGAAGATGGTTATTTAACTAAAGCCCCCGTTACTTTAAGTACACTAATTCACAATCCAAATTATAATTTTAACATAAATTTCCAATTACTTAGTTATTTATCAGAGGAAT
>Ga0079226_10003077_pt1 | contig 12848 bp, 11 predicted proteins | sample Poulit2014_FD_76345 | JGI IMG/M metagenome (GOLD analysis project Ga0079226, IMG submission 76345) | Agricultural soil microbial communities from Georgia to study Nitrogen management - Poultry litter 2014 | ecosystem: Environmental > Terrestrial > Soil > Agricultural land | place: USA: Georgia... | reverse complement strand
TTGTCTTGCCAAGTTACTGTTAAGCAAGACATGGAGATTCAAATTCCTGAAGAAATCTTCGGTGTGAAGAAGTGGGAATGCGAAGTGATCAGCAACAACAACGTGGCTACCTTTATTAAAGAGTTAGTGCTGAAGCTGCCTGAAGGTGAAGACGTTAACTTCCGTGCAGGGGGTTACGTGCAGTTAGAGTGTCCTAAGTACACCATTCCTTTCAAGGATTTCGACATTGAAGAGAAATTCCGTGAGGACTGGGAGCGCTTCAACTTCTTCGATATTGTAGCGAAAAACAATGATGATGATGTGGTTCGTGCTTATTCCATGGCGAACTACCCAGAAGAGAAGGGCATTCTTAAATTTAACATCCGTATTGCTACTCCACCTCCGGGTGCCAAGGATATCCCGCCAGGTATTATGTCTAGCTATGTGTTTAACCTAAAGCCGGGCGATAAGGTCACTGTTTTCGGTCCGTTTGGTGATTTCTTCGCGAAAGACACGGATGCTGAAATGGTATTTATCGGTGGTGGTGCGGGTATGGCTCCCATGCGTTCGCACATCTTCGACCAGCTTAAGCGTCTAAATTCAGACCGTAAGATCAGCTTCTGGTACGGTGCTCGTTCCATGCGCGAAGCTTTCTACGTGGATGAATACGACAAGTTAGCGGAAGAAAATCCGAACTTTGAATGGCACTTAGCCTTGTCTGATCCGCTGCCTGAGGATAACTGGGATGGCCCCACCGGTTTTATTCACCAAGTGCTGTTTGATAATTATTTGAAAGATCACCCAGCCCCTGAAGATTGTGAATACTACATGTGTGGGCCACCGATGATGAACGCGGCAGTAATCAAAATGCTTGATGACATTGGTGTTGAGCCAGAGAACATCCTCTTGGATGACTTCGGTGATTAACCCATGAGAGCTAAATCATTTAGCACAGAACAGGGCCTTAGAGCCCTGTTTCTGTTTGTTGCCTTTGCATTGTTGGTGGCTTGTTCGTCACCAGTGCAGAAAAATCATACCTTAACCGGCCCTACTATGGGTACCGTTTGGTCTGTACAGCTTGCCCATTTGCCCGCTGAGATGACTTTGGCTGAAGTGCAAGAGGGACTCGAGGCGCGCTTGGCTTTGGTTAATGCGCAAATGAGTACGTACGATCCAACTTCCAATATTTCACGCTATAACACCTCCGAAGGAGGAACATGGCACCCAATTCCAGATGAATTTGCCACAGTGCTTGATGCTGCTTTTTCTTTAGCTGCTGATAGCGACGGTGCCTTCGATCCTACCATTGGGCCTTTAGTGAACCTTTGGGGGTTTGGCCCCGTTGCTCGGGGCGAAAAGTTGCCCACGGCAGAAGCCATCAACGAAGCTATGCAGAAAACAGGCTGGCAGAAAGTTAAGCGGCGCGCCCATGGCCAAGAGATTTTGCAGCCCGGTGGTATCTATCTTGATCTTTCAGCTATTGCCAAAGGTTACGCTGTAGATTTACTTGGTGAATACCTCACAGATATTGGCGTAAAGGGTTGGATGGTGGATATCGGTGGCGATTTACGCACCTATGGCCACAAAGCGGACGGTTCTAAATGGCGCATTGCCGTTGAGCGGCCTGTGCCCGGTAAGCGTGAAATAAATTCTGTTTTGTCGTTGCAAAATATGGCTGTAGCCACGTCGGGTGATTACCGTAATTATTACGATACTGAACAAGGGCAAGTGTCGCATACAGTGGATCCACGCAGTGGTAGAACCATACAACACGGTTTGGCTTCTGTAACGGTGTTACATGAAAGCTGTATGATTGCCGACGGGCTTGCTACACTACTCACAGTGCTTGGGCCTGAAGAAGGGCTTGAGTTCGCTAAGCGAGAGGGCTTAGCAGTGCTCTTTATAGCACGGGATGCAACATCCCAATCTTTCCAAGAGTTTTCAACGCCTGCTTTTGAATACGCTCTTCAACAGGAGTAAATGCAATGTTTGCAACGATAGTCGCTACAATATTGGTACTGTTTGTGTTGTTTGCCTTAATGGCTCTGGGTGTTATCTTCGCCAATAAGCCCATTAAAGGCTCTTGCGGTGGCCTCGGTGCTGTGGGCTTTAAAGAAGGCTGCGATATTTGCGGCGGGCAACCAAGTGCCTGTGACAGCAAACAAAACACGGCAACAGCCAAAGCCACTACCTATAAAGCCGTGGATTTAACACAACAGCAGTAACGGGTGAGGGGATGGCTAACATGACACTTATTGGCCAGCAACCCGCAACACACCCTAGCCAGTGGCAAAATGGTTTAATTCTATCCGGGGGCGGTGCCCGAGCTGCTTACCAAGTGGGTGTGCTCATGGGTATCGCCGAACTGGTGGTGGAAGGCCATAAAAACCCATTTCCAATTTTATGCGGCACCTCTGCCGGTGCTATCAACGCCGCAGCACTAGCCGCACATTCCGATGATTTTTCTGCTGCGGTAAGAAAACTTGAAAACGCCTGGCGCACTATCACCCCGAGCCACGTGTTTCATACCAATATGGGCGCTTTTATCAGAGAACTTCTGCGCTGGATACTGCCCACTTTTATTACCACTGATACGCCCATTCACAGTGCTTTGCTGAACAACGCGCCTTTGCGAGGCATGTTAGAAAACCTCATTCCCTTTGCGCGCATTCAGCAATGCATTAATCGCCAGGATTTGCGCGCGCTAGCAATTACTGCTTCTTCTTATACCAGTAATGAATCTGTGACCTTCTACCAAGGTGCTGATAATTTAACGCCTTGGCAGCGTGTTCGTCGGCGCGGGGTGGCCACATCCATGACGGCAGACCACTTGATAGCGTCTTCTTCGCTGCCGATTCTTTTTCCAGCACACCAAATTGGCCATGATTATTATGGCGACGGTGCGATGCGCCAGCAGTATCCCTTAAGCCCGGCGTTACATTTAGGCGCCGACAGGGTGTTGGTGGTGGGGGTTTCCGGCACTACTGAAAGGGGCACGCAGCGGCAAGTGGTGGGCCCTTATCCTTCCATGGCGCAAGTGCTAGGGCATGTATTAGATAGCGTATTTGTTGATTCGCTAGAGGGGGATGTGGAACGCCTAGAACGCGTGAACAAAATATTGCATGAAATGCCCGAAGCTGAAGAAGTGATGGGCATGCGCGAAATTGAAGTGCTGAAAATATACCCCTCACAATCTATCGATGAGATTGCAGCAGAATTTATCCACTTGCTCCCTTGGCGTTTGCGTTTGTTTCTGCGTGGCACAGGGGGAACCCGACGCGCGGGGGCCGCTGCCGTTAGTTATTTGTTGTTTGAACCACGTTTCACTGAAGCACTCATGGAGCTTGGGTTATCGGATGCGCGCCGAAAACAAGCGGCTATTTGCCGCTTTCTACAGCCAATGTGCGAGCTTGTAGGCGTTGAAAATAACTCAGTAAACTGCTCGGATAATCAGTGATAATGCTGTCTACCCCCAGGGCAGCGAGCCGTCTTGCCTCATCCATGTTGTTCACCGTCCAACAAGACACCTTAAGGCCGTTTTCACGTGCTAAACGCATGGTTCTTGCGTTCATTAAACGATAATTAGCGATGAGCCATTCACATTGATATTTTAGCGCGTTGCCAATAGGGCGACGGTAGCGATATTGGCATACATAACCCCGTTTAATAGTTGGGTGTTGTTCATGCAAAATGCGTAAAAACGCCACGTCTTCGCAGGTTACGACCACACGTGTAGCAATATCTAACTCATCTATGAGGCGTGCTAGCCGCTCAGCCAGTGTGAACAAATAGTTGCGCGACATAAACCCTTTTACTTCAAGCTGGTAATGCAAGTGCGCAGGTAGTTTTTGAATAACTTCTTTCAACGTGGGAATAGGGGTGGCAGTGGGCCAATAAGGCCCGTCTTTGCTAGCGTCTAGGCGTAATAGTTTCTTGCTGTGTGTACTGTGCACATAGCCTTTTTTGTGTGTAGTGCGGCGCAAATCCTTATCGTGAAATACCACAAGCACTTTATCTTTGCTCATGCGCACATCTAACTCGATGCCTTGCACACCCGTTTCAGCCGCATAAAGAAAACTGGCTAGTGTGTTTTCTGGGCTTTCACCGCGTGCGCCGCGGTGGCCAATGATGTGAGGAATATGCATCGCGTTACCCATGGTTTAGAGCACGCCTTCCGGTAAAGGAATGGCAATGTTGTTGAGCTCAATGCCATGCTCCAGTAATGCACTGCAATCCACGGTTTTAACATGGTAGTGCGGCATAGCATGGGCCAATTGAGCAACAGCAGATTCGTCGCGAATGCAGCCATAACCAGGTACGAGTACCGTATTTTGCAAAATTACAAAGTGTGTGTAGCTGGCGGGCAAGCGTTTGCCGTCAGCGCCGTACTTGGCTAATGGCAGAGGCAATGGCACGAGGTCGATGCTTTCGCCTGAGGCGATGTTATACAGCTCTTTTTGCACCGCTGACAGCGTGGCGTAGTAATCCCCTTTGGGGTCGGCACTCTGTGAATAAGAGAGGGTGTGAGGGTTGCAAAAGCGCACAAACTTGCCCACGTTGTACGTTTTCTCTGTTTCTAGCTTGCTGTTTTCTAGCCACCAAATAGTGCGTGTACCAAATTTGCCACGGATGCGCTGTGCTATGCCTTGGCGATCGAGATGCGGGTTGAGTTCAAGCAAGTGGGGCTTAGAGGCAATAATATTACCGCGGCCATCGCTTCCAATGGCGCCAGCTTCTAACTTTAAATCATTATGCACATGAACAGGTAGTTGCCAGTTAATGCTAAGCACTGTCTCTTTATCGTCAAAAACATGCATGGCTAAATCATGGAAGTGACGAGTCACTAGCGGTGCAATATCTTTCGTTTCTTTAATATCGTTGGCTATAAAATGCCAATGGAGAGACGCCATATTGGCATGATAGCGTTGCAGTTGTTCTTTAATAGCCGCTTGGTGCGCTTCATCCGCACAAATGAGTAATACGGGTTCTTCTTGAAGAATAGTGGCCACAAGATTGGCATAGTTTTTTTCAACGGCAGGCAGAGTGCTAATGTATTTAGGCCATACTAATAATATGCCCCATTGAGGATGCCACTCTGGCAGTAATTCCAACATAGATCTCTCATTCAGCTAAAAACATGTAAAGAAACAAGAGCGCTATGATAGCGCTCTAAGAAAGGAATGACGAAAATATATTATTTTCTGGGAACCATACGGCCTGTGGCGGTATCATATTGAAACTTATCGTTGCTTTGTTGCGCAGGCGTGTTAGCCGGTGTTGCACTCGTAGCTTCTGCGGGTGCAGCAGGTTGGCTCTCTGGCGATTCATTGAGCGGCGCGCCCAAAGAACGCGGATGGTTCTCGCGTATGGCAGTAGGAATTAATGCTTTACTGTGATCCACAGAGTGAATAGTGAGGCTGTGCTCGAAAAACACGGAAAATTCTTCGTAGTCCCATCGCGTAATAGGAGGCTTGCCCACGGCATCATATTCGTTAACAGGTGGGCCAAACTGGGTCCGCACTGTATTCATGTGGTCGCCTTGCTTGGGCATCCGTAGCGCATGTGCGCTGTTAATGAAAACAAAGGATAAAACTAGAATGCCTAATAGGTGTTTTGTTATTAGCATTATATTGCCCTCCTTAACGGGTCTTAAATAAAGTTCGCTATTAACTGGCTTTAGGTTAGTGTGAATTACCCCAACGTGCCACTTTTCAATGTGGCCATTGTATAGAGAATCGTGTTTAATGCGCACCATGTTTAAACCACTATCACTTTTTATCGGTTTGCGCTACACCGGCGCCCGAACCCGCAACAGTTTAATTTCAGTCATTGCACTGATTTCCACGCTGGGCCTTATGCTTGGCGTGGCAGTGCTCATCACTGTTTTATCGGTGATGAACGGTTTTGAAAAAGAGCTGCAAACCCGAATTTTAGGCATGGTAACCCATGTGTCTGTGCATGGCATGGAGCCTGTTGAAGATTGGGCCCAACTGGCTGAAGAAGTAAAAGAGCATCCGCGTGTACAAGCGGTGGCCCCATTCTTTGAATTAGAGGGCATGATCGCTAATCGTGGCAATGTGGCGGGCTTGATGGTGAATGGTATTGAGCCCGAATATGAAACCAATGTTTCTATTGTTGGTGAACATATGTACCGCGGAGAACTGAATAGCTTAGAGCCTGGCTCCTTTAATATGGTGTTAGGTTATGGCCTTGCTCATCAGCTAGGGGTGCAAGTAGGGGACCAAGTGGTGCTAGTGTTGCCAGAAGCCTCGCTATCGCCTGCGGGGGTCACTCCTCGTTTTAAGCGTTTTACTGTATCTGGCATATTCCAAGTGAAGGCAGAAGTAGATAGCTTGCTGGCTTATGTGCATGTGGAAGACGCTGCTAGGCTTGCACGACAACCGGGCACAGTAGCAGGTGTACGCGTGCGCTTGGATGATTTGTTTGCCGCGCCTCAAGTGGGGTGGGAGTTGCGCCGGCAGTTGGGTGGTATGTACTGGGCTTCTGATTGGACGCGCAGCCATGGCAGCCTTTTCCAGGCCATAAAAATGGAAAAAACCATGATGACCCTGTTGTTGTCGTTCATTGTGGCGGTGGCTGCTTTTAATATTGTTTCTAGCCAAGTGATGTTGGTAACAGAAAAACGAGGCAACATTGCTGTGTTGCGCACCTTAGGTGCCACACCCGGAATGATTATGCGTATCTTTATTGTGCAAGGCACATTGATTGGCTTCGCCGGTACCTTGCTCGGTGTGGCGCTGGGTATCTTCCTATCCTTAAATATTTCTGCTATCGGTGCTTGGATAGAGCAAACCTTCAATGCCGATATGTTTAACGCTTATTTTGTGAATTACTTACCGTCGCAACTCCACTGGAACGATGTGTTTACTATTTCGGCAATCGCCTTATCTATTACGTTTACAGCCACTCTGTACCCCTCTTGGCGTGCCAGTAAAATAGCCCCCGCGGAGGCATTGCGTTATGAATAAGCCACACCAACCCGTTGTTAAAGTGCAGGGCTTAAAACATAGCTACGTTGAAAAAGCCGCTTCTGTTGATGTGCTTACAGACATTAATTTAGAAATTTTTGCTGGTGAATCTGTCTCTATTGTAGGAGCGTCGGGCTCAGGTAAATCCACTTTACTCAATATGTTAGGCGGGTTAGATACTCCCACGCGTGGCCAGGTTTATATTGATGGGCAAGATGTGCATCGATTGTCTGAACGCAAAAAAGGTGAGTTACGCAACCGCAAAATGGGCTTTATTTACCAGTTCCACCATTTGTTGCCTGAGTTCACCGCTTTGGAAAACGCAGCTATGCCTTTGCTAGTAGGGCGTACTGCGGCGAAAGAAGCAGCAGCTGAGGCTGAGAAAGTGCTAACAGCTGTTGGGCTTGGGCACCGTTTGCAACATAAACCGAGTGAATTAAGCGGTGGCGAGCGCCAACGTGTTGCCATTGCACGCGCCATAGTGAGCAAGCCTCGTGTTATTTTGGCGGACGAACCCACAGGTAACTTAGATGAAAACACTGCTGAGCAAATTCAAGATTTGCTTCTGTCGCTGACACAAGACTGGAACTTGGCTTTGTTAGTGGTAACCCATGACCTTAGCTTTGCACGCCGTTGCGAACGGCAATTAAGCTTACAAGGCGGTGCATTACACCCCTTATAAACCTCTCTTTTACTGACCCTAGTAGGCGCTAATAACTCTCACCACTGTCTGCATCACTCTTTTAAGCTCTACGCTTAGGAGGTGTTATGTGGCAGTGGTTTTTTTGTGTTGCAGTAGTGGCGCAAAGCTATGTTGGGCTACACCAATGGTGGCCTGTGGCGTTGTTGTTTCTGCTGCGTTATTTACCCTGGTTATTGCAACGGCGTACTGTGCTAACAGCCGTTTTAGCTGTAGCGTTTGGCGTTTTTTGGGCTCATTACCACTTGCAGTGGGCCTACAATGCTTGGTTACCTACTTCTTTAGAAGGCCACCCCATTACAGTGCGAGGAGAGGTGCAGCCTTTTACTTGGCGTGAACTCAGTAGCCGTTTTGGTGGGCGGCGTTTTGCAGTGACGCTTAAGTTGCTGCCTAGCTCAGCCACGGCGCCTAGTGATGGAGTTGTTCATCTTTCTTATTACGCCGACGAAGACGAAGTGGTGCAGCCTCTTTCTGGCGGTGATGTAGTGACAGCCCAAGTGAGGCTGAAACGCCCGTACGGCACGGTGAATGAAGGGGTGCTAGACAGCGCCCAGCTTGATTTAGCGCGCGGTGTTATAGGCCGTGGCACCTTATTAACAGTTGAACAGCGAGTGCCGGCGCGCAAAGGCTTACCTTTGTTACGTGAGCAAGTAAGCAACAAATTGCGGCGCTTGCTCGAGCCTTGGCCACGGGCGGCCACACTAGCACCAGCGCTAGTGGTGGCAGATCGCCGCTGGCTTGATGAGGAGCAATGGCGCCAGTATCGCGATAGCGGCACAGCACACTTGATGTCGATTTCAGGGCTGCACGTTAGCCTTGTGGCAGGGCTGGTGTGGATGATTGGCCGTTGGTGCTGCGTGTTGTTGGTTCCCGCATCACAAACAGCGTCGCGCTTAGCGCTTTGGCCAGCTTTGTTTGCTGCCTTGCTGTATGCAGGGTTAGCAGGGTTTTCTTTGCCTACGCAGCGCGCTGTTATTATGGCGGCAGTGATGATGTTAAGCGTGTGGCGCGGGCAGCAGGGCGGTTTAACATCAGGCTTTAGAGTGGCTTGTGTGCTGGTGTTATTGTGGCAGCCTTTAAGTGTGTTGGATCCTAGTTTTTGGATGTCTTTTTTAGCCATTGGTGCTTTGTTGTTGCTGTTTCGGGTTGGGGTGAGAGGCATTTGGTGGCGAGCACAGTGGCTATTATCGTTTGCTCTTGGCGCGATAGGGGCCTGGTGGTTTGGTAGTTGGGGAGTGTTGTCGCCCTTAGCTAACTTAGTGCTTATTCCTGTATTTGCTTGGTGTGTGGTGCCGTTGGCACTGCTGTTAGCATTAGGCGCACCCGTGTGGTTGTTCGCACCTTTGCTAGAAGGCGGCATAGCACTTGCTGAACAGTGGTTAGCGTGGTTAACACCTTGGCAAGGCCAGTTAGTAGCGCCCCATGATGGCTTTGCCTTGCTGTTACTAGCCTTGGTGGTGTTTCTGTTTTGTTTGCCACGGTTGCCTTTTAGCCGCTGGTTATTGTTGTTTTTATGTTTGCCTTGGTGGTGGCCACGTGGCGAAGTGCCGCCTTACGGCAGTTTCGATTTCATTGTGTTTGATGTGGGCCAAGGGCAAGCAACAGCGATTCGTACTCGTCATCATCTACTGCTTTATGACGCTGGCCCTGAGTGGGGAAGTGGTGATGCGGGGCAAACTGTGGTGGTTCCGTGGTTGCAACGGCAAGTGCAAAAATTATCTTTAGGCATCATTAGCCACGCAGACAACGATCACAGTGGTGGTTGGGGAAGCGTACGCCAGTATCGGCCTGAGGTGCGTTGGTTGAACGGTGAAGCGTGGCGTATGCCCAGGACCGAACAATGTTGGCGCGGGCAGCAATGGCAGTGGGATGGCGTGACCTTTGCTGTGTTATGGCCGCCAGCGGGTTTGCGTTTGCAGCAAAGCAATAACAATAGCTGTGTAGTTTATGTGCACAGCGAACATGGGCATGTGTTATTAACGGGTGATTTACATAAGCCGGCGGAGTTTTGGCTTAGCAACCACCACACTTTTTTGCCTAACACCGTCTTGCAGGTGCCGCACCACGGTAGTGCCACCAGTTCTAGTTACGCGTTTTTGCAAAGTGTAGCCCCTCGTTACGCTGTGGTGGGGCATGGTTACAAAAATGCTTATAACCATCCCGCACCGGCTGTAACAAAACGTTATGAAACGTTAGAGATACCTCTGCTTAGTACTGTACAGAGCGGTATGATTGTGATTCCCATGCGAGGTGAAAAGAACACTAAACCCATCGAGTGGCGAACTCGTTTTCCTAAACCGTGGCGGGAAGTGGCCAAAAATGAACAATAGTCCATGTTGAAAGCGTCAATATTGAAAAATTAAGAGAAACTTAGTGGAGTTGGCGCAATGATCATGCCGAAAGGTATCGATTATGCTATTTTCTCTTTTTATCTTTTGCAGGGTGGAAATAAGGGCAGCGATGCTGTCAGTGCTGATGCATTATTCAGCGGAGCACTGGGTTGTGAGCTCTCTCGAGTTGCAACAAAGGGAACATACCCGCACCATTACATAAAAATTGCTATCAGCAGTGAGCGAGTTGTTTGTTTATTGGCAAGCTCATCAAGCGAAGCCGTTAATTTCAAGACCACCGCAGCATAGCCTGCACAGGAGCAGTAAATTCCTATGAGTTCATTTAAAGAAGTATCTGAGCAGGTGACGGACTCACCATGGGAAACTTATAAACGCCTATTAACCTACACACGCAGGCATTGGATGATGCTAGCCGCCAGTGTGTTTGGTTATTTAATTTATTCAGCGATGAACCCTGTGATGGCTGAAATGATGCAGGTGATTGCCAACACTATCGAAAACCCAACGCCATTTATGGTGATGGTGATTTGTGTAGCTCCTTTCGCTATTTCTGTTATCCAAGGGATTGGCCAGTTTATTGGTGGCTACAGCATTACCTGGGTGGGGCAACGGATTGTTTACGAGCTGCGGCGCGAAACTTTTGACCACGTATTGCGCTTACCTACTAAGCATTATCAGCAGAATGCCTCAGGGCGCATAATGTCGAAATTAATTTATGACGCACAGCAAGTGACAGCAGCCGGTACTGATGCCGTAACGGTTATTTTACGTGAAGGATTAACTGCCATTGGGCTGCTAGTTTACCTGTTTTATACCAATTGGAAATTAACGTTGGTGTTGTTCACCGTCGGGCCAGCCATAGGCATGGTGGTGAATTACATGAGTAAACGCTTTCGTAAGATCAGCGTTAACATCCAATCAAGCATGGGTAATATCACGCAATACCTCAGTGAAGCCATTGAAGGCCATCAGGCTGTAAAGATTTTCAGAGGCCAACCACAAGAAAGCGTCCGCTTTGAAAAGGCGAGCAATAGCTTCCGTTCACAACAAACCAAGTTGGAAGTGAGTAAAATTATTGGCTCTGTGTCCGTGCATTTGGTTATTTCCATTGGGGTGGGGATTATCACGTATCTCTACATTCGTTTAATGGGTGAAGATTTAAGCTTGGGTAATTTTCTTGCCTTTATCACGGCGGTGGCATTAATCCAGAAGCCTATTAAGCAATTAACGGATGTAAACGTAAAAATTCAGCGTGGTATCACGGGTGCAGCGTCTATTTTTGAGCTGATGGATTACGAAGCTGAAAAAGATAAAGGCACCCGCGCTCTCGAACGTAGCCGCGGTGAAATTGAATTTAACGATGTCGTATTTAGTTATACCAGTGCAGATAAAAACGCCACGCTGAAAAACGTATCCTTTGTGGCCAAGCCAGGTGAAACTGTGGCATTGGTGGGGCGCTCAGGGGCAGGTAAGAGCACAATTGCTTCGTTGATTCCGCGTTTTTACGAAGTGGATGCCGGTGAGATATTGCTAGACGGGCATTCTATTACGGAATACCCCTTAGCTGATTTACGTAGCAACATTGCCATGGTAACGCAAACCGTGGTGCTGTTTAACGATACTGTGCGGAATAATATTGCTTACGGCGAGCTCAGTGACGCCTCAGATGAAGACATTATTCAGGCTGCAAAAGATGCTTTCGCTTGGGATTTTATTCAAGAACTAGAATATGGCTTGGATACTCATGTGGGGCAAGATGGTACGCAGCTCTCAGGAGGGCAGCGCCAACGTATCGCCATTGCGAGGGCATTACTGAAAGATGCACCGATTCTTATTCTAGACGAAGCCACCTCGGCGTTGGATAGTGAATCAGAGCACTACATTCAAAAAGCGTTAGAAAGAGTAATGGCTGGACGTACTACCATAGTGATTGCACACCGCTTGAGCACGATTGAAAATGCGGACCAAATTCTAGTGCTAGATGAGGGGAGAGTGATTGAGCAAGGCAGCAACGAAGAACTTATTGCTCAAAAAGGTATGTACTATCAGCTTCATCAAATGAGCTTTGAAGAACAGTGAGCGCAGCGTGAAACAAGCATTGACGCAGTGGGTAGAAGAGGCTTGGTATGGCGATAGTAAGCGGTTAACCTTCTTGCGCCCACTAAGCTGGTTAGTGGCTCGGGTATCACGTAAACGTTTGCTCGCTTTTCGTGCCAAGCACTTAACGCCCCCTGTGCCTGTGTTGGTGGTGGGCAACATCACTGTGGGAGGCACAGGCAAAACCCCTTTGGTGCTAGCTCTTTGTGCCGCTGCTGCTGAACGCAACCTAAGTGTGGCCATCATCTCTCGTGGCTATGGCGCTAACCCTCCTTCGTATCCGTGGCAAGTGACCCCAGATCAAGCTTCCACCGTAGCTGGCGACGAACCGCTAATGTTGGCACAAAAAGCGAAGGTGCCAGTATTCATTGCGCCTGAGCGTGATAAAGCGCTGCAAGCTGCATTGGCTACACAGCCGGACATAGTAATCAGTGATGATGGCTTGCAGCATTATGCCTTGCCACGTACAGCAGAAATTGCGGTGCTAGATGGTGAGCGTTTATTAGGTAACGGCCAGTGTTTACCAACAGGGCCGTTGCGCGAGCCGCAGCAACGCCTTAACGAAGTGGATTGGGTGGTGGTGAATGGTGGTGCGGCCGACCAGCAAGATTGGTCTTGGCCAAACGTTCAGCCTATGCGGTTGGTGCCAGGTTTCTTTTATCAACCCAGTACGGGGGTGCGGTTAACGACCGAAGAGTTTGTGCAGCGCTTTTCGCAAGTGCATGCAGTGGC
>Ga0079226_10003076_pt1 | contig 12851 bp, 5 predicted proteins | sample Poulit2014_FD_76345 | JGI IMG/M metagenome (GOLD analysis project Ga0079226, IMG submission 76345) | Agricultural soil microbial communities from Georgia to study Nitrogen management - Poultry litter 2014 | ecosystem: Environmental > Terrestrial > Soil > Agricultural land | place: USA: Georgia... | reverse complement strand
CCAGAAACAGCCGCCAAATATGGCGTGCGGGGCATTCCTACCTTGATGCTGTTCAAAAATGGTGAAGTCTCACAGACCAAAGTGGGCGCATTATCCAAAGCCCAACTCTACCAGTTCCTCGACGATTCCCTATAATCACAACCACACTCCAATCAACCTGGCCATAGCGGGCCTTTTCTGGGCTCGCTAGCGCACGCAGAATCCCTTCTTTTTCTCAAATGCATCTCAACGAACTCAAAGCACTGCATGTATCGCAGCTGCTCGAAATGGCTGCTAGCCTGAATATTGAAAACGCAAGCCGCATGCGCAAACAAGAGCTCATGTTTGCCATCATGAAAAACCGCGCCAAACAAGGCGAACAAATCTTTGGCGATGGTGTGCTCGAAGTTTTACCCGATGGTTTTGGCTTTTTGCGCTCCCCAGAAACCTCGTATCTGGCGAGCACAGACGATATTTATATCTCCCCTTCGCAGATTCGCCGCTTTAACCTTCACACTGGGGACTCTATCGAGGGCGAGGTCCGCACGCCAAAAGATGGCGAACGTTATTTCGCCCTGGTCAAAGTCGACAAGGTCAACGGCATGCAGCCCGAGGCCATCAAACATCGAATTATGTTTGAGAACCTGACTCCGCTGCATCCTGACAAGCGCATGCGCCTCGAGCGAGATATCAAAAGCGATGAAAATATCACCGGTCGCATTCTCGACATCTTTGCGCCCATCGGTAAAGGGCAACGGGCGCTTATTGTGGCTAGCCCCAAATCGGGTAAAACGGTCATGATGCAACATATCGCTCATGCCATCACCACAAACTACCCCGACTCAATCGTCATCGTGTTATTGGTTGACGAGCGCCCCGAGGAAGTCACCGAGATGCAGCGCACCGTGCGTGGCGAGGTAGTTGCTTCTACCTTTGACGAACCTGCTACACGACACGTTCAGGTAGCGGAAATGGTCATTGAAAAGGCTAAGCGACTCGCTGAACTCAAAAAAGATGTGGTCATTTTGCTGGATTCCATTACCCGTTTGGCGCGCGCCTACAATACGGTGGTGCCAGCCTCTGGCAAAGTGCTCACCGGGGGGGTAGACGCCAATGCCCTGCAACGCCCCAAACGCTTTTTTGGTGCAGCGCGCAACCTCGAAGAAGGGGGCTCATTGACCATCATCGGCACTGCACTCATTGAAACAGGCAGCCGCATGGACGAGGTCATCTACGAAGAGTTCAAAGGCACCGGCAACTCGGAAATCCATCTAGAGCGTCGCCTGGCTGAAAAGCGGGTATACCCTGCCATCAACTTGAACAAAAGCAGCACGCGTCGCGAAGAGCTTCTTATCGCCCCCGACTTGCTGCAAAAGGTGTGGGTATTGCGCAAATTTATTCATGACATGGATGAGGTCGAGGCCATGGAATTCATCCTGGACAAAATACGCGCAACCAAGAACAATGACGAGTTTTTTGAAATGATGAAAAAATAGAAAGCAAGGGAAACAGCGCCAAGAATAAAGCCTGACTCTTGGCCGCAGCCGTCTTGCTTTCCGTTGTATCCCTATGGCGCAGGCCCATCTTCCGGCTACCCGTCACCTATAGAACCACTCAAGGAGTGCGTGGTGGGCCTACCGACTGCTCATCAGTCTTTGGCGCAGGCATGTCCTCAATATCATAATCGTCCCAATTCCCCTGAATTCGGTAACGTGCCGTCATCGCTTCTGCCATCGGGTGCCTCAGCAGCCACTGGGCAATCATGGCCCCAAAGCCCAGCACAGGGTTTACTGCCACCCCGGCGGCCAAAGCCGCACCACTCATGTCGATTTCAGGAATCACCAAAGCCTGGGCATCTATCTCTTCGGTTTTGATATTGGTCCCCCCCTCAAACAAAAGGGTACCCACTGGACTGACCACGCGGTAATCCTGGGTAGTGGCCCAGGCCTGGGCTAATTGGATACTGCCCTCGATGCGGTGAAATGGAAAGCCTTCCTTCAACAAGCCCCCCACATCTAAATCCAGACGTGCCAAGCGCGACAAAGACTGTAGTGAAAGCAGCTCGAGCATTTTGGCCGAACGAGAGCGTATCGTTTCCAAGCGGCCCTGCGCCAATTGCAAAGTTGCCTCACCGGACACTAAAGCCAAATCAGTTTCCCACGGCAATAATGGCCAGCGAAAGTCTGCGGACAAATGGCCATGGCCATCGCGCACCAACCCGTCCAGACCCACGTGATTGGCATAGGCGCCCAAGTCCTTGAACTCTGTTTCCCAACTAAGCGCCAAGGCGGGGTCTGCCCCCCACAGCTCCCACCGCCCCTGCCCTTCGGTATTCATTATTAGTTCTGCTTCCTGGCTGGCCTGCAAACGAAACTGCTGAATATCCCAACCCAAAGCAGTGCTCAAGCCTTGTGCCTGTAACTGCATCTGCCCCAGAACATAACCGCGTAATTTGAAATTATCAATCTGTAGTTCTATATCTGGCAACACAGGCAAAGGTGGTGTATCGGCGGATGAATCCTCGGATTGGGCGCTGGCTTCAGTTGATGAAGGGCTGCTCTTTTCCCTGTCATTGGCAGAGGGCAAAGTTTCCGACTGCGACCCCATAGAGGGGGTTAGCCTAATCACCACCACGTTGTCTGTATCAGCCTTGGCTGCAGCAACGCGTTCTTTGAGCTCATCCCCACGGGTGGTCACTTCATCCTGGGCGGCAACGGGGGCAGTCTCTTTGGCGTCAGTCTTGGTAAGTGCTGGGGTCACACTGGAACCTGCCAGGGGGTCAAACCGGTTGAAATGGGCCTCGATTTTACCGCGAGGTTGAACGCCCTGCGTTTGTTGATGCCACACCGCCGTGCCGGCCACTTGTTCAGAGCTGATATCGATGCGCCACTGCCCGGGCTTATCCTTTGATTGGGTATAGGTGAAATAATCAAAAGTGGAATCCAGTAGCCGAGCCTGATTGGCGCGCAAACGCAGTTGTATTGCGGCTGGCCACGACCACGTCTCGTCGCCCTGCTCATTCATTTCTGCTATCCAGGGCCACCAAGCATCCAAATCCAATTCTGAGTTCTGCACATCGAGCTTGAGCACATTTTCCTTAAACTCTGTCTGCGCCAAAGAAAGGGGTTCTTGTGTTTGGGCACTAAGCTGTGCTGACTGAACCTGCCGCGCTTGTTGATCCAACACCACCTGCCCGACCAATTGTTGCGCCAGCTCAAATTGCAGCTGCACTTCGTTGCCATTGGGATCTAAATCCTGCCAGTAGAAATAAAGTGGCCAATCCTGCTCTGCCCGTGGTTTATGCAAGGGTTCCGGCAAATGAATTTGCGTCCCTTCAAGACTACTGCGCGCCTCTATGACCAATCGCTCCTGAGCGTCCAGCCCAACCTCTGCCGTAACGGCCACCTGCCCCTCTAATGCCGCTAGAATGGGCAAGGCATAAAAACCCTGCAAGGATTCAGTTTCCAAATTAGCTTGAATAGACAAGGCTTGTTCAGGACGGCCTATAGACCCATTGAGCTGTATTGGCCCACCCAGCCATTGTCCAGAAACCTGCTCCAGTCGTGCCTCCGTTTCAGAGAAATGCAGCTTACCCTGCAATAATTCTATCGGTGCCAAAGCCGACCATAGCTGCACGGCAGAATCGGCACCAAACACAACCTGGCCGTTCACCTGAAACTGCTCTTCTATCTCCTCTGCGGGCAGTGCCAGGGGGACCGTCAACGTAATGGGCACCTTCCAATCACCTTTGGCCCACTGCAAGGGCATGCTGTCCCCAAGTAAAGGGCCCAGATTTGAATGGGTCCACAAAGCTTGGTAACTGTCCGCACCCCCTGCGGTGGTACCTGTTACGGTTAAATTGGCCTGCCCGTACAGGTCTTCGATCTGGGCGTTCAGGCTCTGAGCCTGGACTTCATGCTCTGGGCCAATCAGCAACCGTGCTGGTTGCTGGGCCTCAATGTGCAAATGGTTGTCTTGCCAACGCAATGATGCTGCCAAATCGTCAATCAACGGCCAGCCCGCTTCGCCTCTTTCAGCTTGGTAGTAATCTATTTGCGCTGCTTCAAGCTCGGCCTGCAATCTAAACTGGCCTGATGGCTGCTGATGGTATTCCTCAAAATCGGCTATCCGCCCATGCCAATCAAAACGCAGTGAGGGCAACTGCCCCGCTAGCAACCCCTCTTGCAACCAGTGCCTTAAATCTGCATCCAGACTCAGGGGGAAATAGCGAAAGAGGGAAGGCAAAGCAATTTGCGTACCTTGACCCTCTAAGGCCACCTGACTTTGCAATAATTCCTCTGCATTCAGATCGACATGGCCCACAACCTGTAGCTGTCCAACACCACTATCCACATGAAGCTGCTCAAGATACCAACGCTCTTGCTCATCTTGGCTCAGACTATGAAAATGCAGGGCAAGTTGCGGAAAAAACAAAGGCTCGGGAAATTCTTGTGGCAGCTGTATATTTAAATCCTCGGCACGCACTACCCATTGCGCCCCAGGCACATAGGTTGGCATCGGGCTATCTGCTGTCAAGGTCGACAGATAAATCAAAGCGGCTTGCTCTAACTCAAAATGAAAATCGGCTTGACGGGCATGCACAAACGGCTGGGGCTCTTGTGAGCTAAACTGGCGCGCATCAGCCCAAAAAGGATGCTCAATATGAACTTGGCCTTGAGCGTGGTGTAATTCATCGTTCTTGATTTGCAAGTGCAATTGGGCATCAATGCGGCCTTGGTATAAAAAACTGGGCAAGTCTATCCAGCGGCGCCAAATGGTTGGTTGAAAGCCGTTTAGCTGCAGATTGATGCTGCCTTGGGGGGCGGGGAATGCTGACGAATTTGCTGCCTGGGGAGGGATCCCAAGTTGCCACTGGCTGTCAAAGGCCACCTGAGCATGAGCCTGACGCCGGCTCGAGACTTGGCCCTGTATACGAAGCTGCTCATCTTGCAAACTAAACTTCAAGGCATCAAGATCCAGGTCAAGGGTGCCAGCAGCACGCTGCGGATCAATCCACTGCAAATGGCTCTGGCTAATATGTAAAACCCCTTGTTGAGTTAGCCATTGAATGAGCTGCTCGTAGAGCTCATCATTTTCAACATCAAAAGGCAAGATATCAAAGGCATGCCCAAGCACCTCGACCTGCTCTTCGGTAATGCGCTTAGCCGTGACACTTAACCCCTTTATCTTGAGCAGGCTAAAATTAGGTTGCAAAGTCCATAAACTACTTAGCTTCAAACGCCCAAAAGCATAGGGTATGGTCAGCGCTTCTTGTTCTTGCTGATCATAGATATGTACGTCAGATAGCTCAATTTCAGGGCGCAGACCGCGCCAACGGGCCTGCAAATGACCAATTTCAACACGCCCGCCAACATAACCACTAAGTGCGGCGGCCATTGGCTGCTTCCATTGTTCTATATTGGGCAGCACCAAAAACTTGATCGCTGCAAAGGCTAAACCCAGCACCAGGCATAGGGCCAAAAACCCATACAATATTCCATGAAAGACGCGTTTGAAGGCCACGCTACCCTACCTTGTGAACAAATTTTCCGCCAAAACCCCAGCGCCTTATGTTAATCAATCCCCATGCGGTTTACTATAAAATTTGGTAAACCCTGGTTCTCTCTGTAAATCATACGCTATGCCCCACTCCACACAAGCTGCCACCAGTACATCGATCACTCAAGCCGCGTTACGTTGGTCGCCTGCCCTGAGACGCAAAACCACCGTGGATAACCAGTTTCTGGCATGGCTGCAACAACATGCCCACCGGACCATTAACGCCGCTCAACTTCAAAGCTGGTTCCAAGAGCTCAAAGAAATGCAGCCGCATGATGAAAAACTCAATGCACTCGATGAGCTGAAAAGGATACTGCGCCTACTGCGCGATCGGGTTTTCTTCCTGCAATATTTGCGTGAAGTCGGCCATGCGGCTGACCCCATGGAAACTGCCCGGATAATGAGCCATTTGGCCACTTTTTGCGTTCAACAAAGCTACCAGTTCATTTTCCAACAGTTCGCTCAACAACATGGTGCTCCTGTGCACCCCAAAACGGGCGAGCCGCTTGATTTGCTGCTTGTTGCCATGGGCAAGTGGGGGGGTGGTGAATTAAATGTATCTTCAGATATTGATTTTGTCGTGCTCTATGAATATGACGGCAATACGGCAGGCCCCCGTCCCTTGAGCCACCAAGAATTTTACACCCGCCTGACTCAACGCCTGCTTTCCTTCTTATCCGAAAATACGGCAGACGGCATTGTTTTCAGGACCGACTTACGTTTGCGCCCCGATGGCGATGCGGGCCCCTTGGTATGGAGTCTTGACGGGCTGCATCGGTATTTTTTACAGCAAGGCCGTGAATGGGAACGTTACGCCTGGATTAAGGCGCAACCGGTTTACTTGCGCCAAACCACTTATCTGCGGCGGGCCTACGAACGCCTGGAAAGCATTCGGCAGCCATTTGTATACCGCAAGTATTTCGATTTTAATACCCTGCTACCATTGCGGCAGTTACGTGATCAGATACGAAAAGACTGGCATCAAACTGTACGCCGGCGCAGCCGCCTCCAAGAGGCACAAAACATAAAAATTGGTGAGGGGGGTATTCGCGAGGTAGAGTTCGTTGTGCAACTCAATCAGCTGATCCGTGGCGGGCATTCGCCTTCACTACAAGGGGCTAACCTCGAACTGGCCCTGAAGGCCCAGGTGCAGGCACAGCTATTACCTGCAGAGCTGGCCCAACAATTATGGCAAGCTTATCTGTTTTTGCGCCAAATTGAGCATCTGCTGCAGTATGCCGAAGACCAGCAAACCCATTTATTGCCTCAATCAGAAGAAGCACTGGCAGATATCGCCCACTTAATGGGCTATGAACTCAATGAGTTCGAAAAACAACTGGCCACCCATCGCCAACGTATCAGCAAAGCCTTTAAAAATGCATTTCGCCTGGCTGGACTACCCTCTCGGAACAAAGATCAAGCGGCCCCCCCCTTGCCCAAAACGCCACAGACACCCCACTCTCAACCTGCCGCCAACACATCGACCCAGGCATATCCGCCCGCCGTTTCATCACTGCCTGTCGGCTCTGAGGATGCAACGCTTTCATCCCAGGAAGATGCCCAGCATATTCAACAAGAATGGCTTCAACTGGAAGCACAATTTTTACGCTCTCAAAAAGCTCGGCGGCTCAGCCCCTATCATCTCGAGCGCCTCAAGCTGCTCAGCCAAAACTTTCTGATCACGCTGCAACAAGACCCTTATGAGCGTGAACTACTGCCCAGAATTTGGCGCTTGCTGGAGCAAATCGCTTTTCGTACCGTGTATGTAAGCCTGTTGCTGGAATACCCTGAAACACTCGAACGACTGTGCAAAATATTTTCTGCCAGCCCTTGGGCGGCCCAATATCTCATCCAATACCCCTTGGTACTGAACCGGCTAATTGAATGGGAGCAATTGATGCAGCCCATCGCACTGAAGCGCATTGCCCAACAGCTGGACCAGGATCTGGATGCCTGCCTTTTGCCCAATGGTCAGATCGATGCCGAGCAGCAAATGAATCTGATGCGTGATGTTCAACACCAATTAGTCTTTCAGTTGCTGGCGCAGGATCTGGAGGGACTATTTACTGTAGAGAGCCTGGCCGACCAATTGTCTGCCGTCGCTGACTTGATGCTTGAGCAAGCCTTGAGACGCACCTGGCTACTGGTCTGTGAACGCCAGCCCCAACTGCCTGCTATTCCTCATTTTGCCATCATTGCCTACGGCAAGTTGGGTGGCAAGGAGCTTGGCTATGCCTCAGATCTTGACCTGGTCTTCCTGTATCAAGATCAAGACAAGCAAATGGTCGAATTTTATGTGCGTCTAGCGCGCCGACTCATTTCTTGGCTATCTACCTTAACCTCATCAGGCCGTCTTTATGACATTGATATTCGCTTGCGCCCTGATGGTGAAGCAGGATTGATTGCAGTCAGCATGGAAGCCTTTGCTCACTACCAAAAAACCAAGGCCTGGACCTGGGAGCACCAGGCAATCACCCGCGCCCGCTTTGTCGCCGGAGATGTTGATATTGGTGGACAATTTGAGCGGTTACGTAGAAACATTCTCAAACAGCACCGCAATGCAGCCACCTTAAAAAAACATATTTTAGCTATTCGCCATAAGATAGCTGCTGGCCACCCCAATACGAGTCCTCTTTTTGATATCAAACATGACCGTGGCGGCATGGTTGATGTGGAATTTATTACCCAGTTCCTAATTTTGCGGTTTTCCCGCAAGTGGCCCAAACTGACCCAAAACCTGGGTAACATTGCCCTGCTGCACATCGCCGCACAGGTGGGCTTATTGCCGTTAAGTCTGACTCAGCCTGCAATTAACAGCTACCGCTACTACCGCCGCCGGCAACATGAACTACGTTTGCAAGGACAAAGCTTTGCTCGTATCGAGCCCCAACAAGCACTGCCCCATCGAAAGGCGGTACTTGATTTATGGCGCTATCTATTTGAAAATTAAGGCTTGGGGCATTTATCCCCGCCTCTTCATAGTTGCCCAAAAGTATTTGCCCGAAAGGCGCCAACCGTAACGGCCCTATCTTTGCCAATTTTTGATTGTTTTTACTGTGCACAATGACTGTTGATACCTTAAAGAACCGCAAGCCCATCCAAGCCCCCAAAGGGGCCCGCAAAGTCTTGCTCCACTCCTGTTGTGCCCCTTGCTCGGGCGAGGTAATGGAAGCCATGACGGCCTCCGGAATCGACTACACCATTTTCTTTTATAACCCGAACATTCATCCGCGCGAAGAGTACGAAATTCGCAAAGAAGAAAATATTCGCTATGCCCAAGAGCATAATATTGATTTCATCGACGCCGACTACGATGTAGACAATTGGTTTGAACGCGTCGAAGGCCTTGAGCATGAGCCCGAACGCGGATTGCGCTGCACTGTTTGTTTCGATATGCGTTTCGAACGCACTGCCTTATATGCGGTAGAACATGGCTTTGATGTGTTTACCAGTTCCTTGGGCATCTCGCGCTGGAAGGATCTGGCGCAAATCAATGCTTGTGGTGAACGTGCTGCGGCCCGGTACCCCGAGCTATCCTACTGGACCTACAACTGGCGCCGCGATGGCGGCGCCCAGCGTATGCTAGATATCAGCAGGCGCGAGCATTTTTATCAGCAAGAGTACTGCGGCTGCATCTATTCCCTGCGCGATACCAACCGCCGCCGCCGCGAGCGAGGCCGCGAACCCGTTGAAATCGGGGTTAAATTCTACGGGATCAATGACAAAGCTGAGTTTAGCTAATGATTGGCTAATAGCTAATATTTGGCTAATGGCTCACCGCTAATGAAGGGTTAATAGCTAATGAATGGCCAATAGTTAATGAAAAATGGCAAATAGCAAATCGCGTTGCCCGACCACAGCAAAAAGCAAATCACACTGCCTGGCCGCAGCAAAAATTTGGCCCCAAAAGCATCACCATGCTTTTGGGGCCAATTAATAATTATCAGTTCAGAACTTAGGCTTGTTGGGCTACTTGCCTGTCAAAGCTAAAATCATCAGCCTGATAATCTACCACGATGGTATCACCCTCGGCAAATTTTCCTTCGAGTATCTGTTTTGCCAATGGGTTTTCCAGATACTGCTGCACCGCACGCTTCAAGGGGCGGGCACCAAATACCGGGTCAAAGCCCACCTTGGCCAACTCAGCCAACGCATTCGGCTGTATATCCAACAACAACTGTCTATCGGCCAAACGCTGTGCCAAGCCATGAATCTGAATCTGGGCAATAGCTTCGATATGCTTGGAGTCCAGACTATGGAAAACCACCACCTCATCGATCCGGTTAAGAAATTCGGGCCGGAATGCTGTTTTGAGCTCGTCCCAAACCACCTCTTTGACCTTTTCGTAGGGCTCGTCTGCCATCGCCTGAATATGATGCGACCCCAGGTTAGACGTCATGATAATGACGGTATTCTTGAAATCTACCGTACGCCCCTGCCCGTCCGTTAAGCGCCCGTCATCCAAGACCTGAAGCAATACATTGAATACATCAGGGTGAGCTTTTTCTACCTCGTCAAGCAAAATCACACTATAAGGCTTGCGACGCACGGCTTCGGTCAAATACCCCCCTTGTTCATAGCCTACATAACCTGGAGGCGCCCCGATCAACCGAGCCACTGAGTGCTTTTCCATAAATTCGGACATATCGATACGGATCAGATGATCTTCACTATCGAAGAGGAATTCTGCCAATGTTTTGCTCAGCTCGGTCTTCCCAACCCCCGTAGGGCCCAAGAACAAAAAGGAACCATAAGGACGGTTTGGATCTGCCAGGCCTGCACGAGAGCGGCGAATCGCATCAGCCACCAGAGTGACGGCCTCGTCTTGGCCCACCACGCGCTCATGCAAATGTGATTCCATGTTCAGCAGCTTTTCTCGCTCGCCTTGCATCATTCGTGCGACGGGAATACCCGTTGCCCGCGAGACCACTTCGGCGATTTCTTCCACACCCACCTCGGTTCTGAGCAGCCTGGGCGCATCGTGGTCGGCGTGCTCAATACCTGCCTCGGCAGCTTTAAGGCGCTCTTCCAATTCGGGCAGGCGGCCATATTGCAGCTCGGCCAATTTATCAAACTGACCCTTGCGCTGGAGCTCGGCCATTTCAGCCCGTGCTGCATCAATCTCTTCCTTGATGGCTTGAGTGCCTTGAACAGCTGCTTTTTCTGCCTTCCAGATTTCCTCGTAGTCGTTATATTCACGTTCGAGGCGTTCGAGCTCTTCCTCAATGGCTTGCAAGCGCTTCTTAGAGGCGTCGTCATCCTCTTTTTTGACTGCCTCGCGCTCGATTTTAAGCTGTATCATGCGTCTATCGAGTTTGTCCATGACCTCTGGCTTAGAATCAATTTCCATTCGAATGCGCGCTGCGGCCTCGTCAATGAGGTCGATGGCCTTGTCCGGCAAGAAGCGATCCGTAATATAACGCTGCGATAACTCGGCTGCGGAAACAATGGCTGGATCCGTAATGGCAACCCCGTGATGCAGCTCGTAGCGCTCGCGCAACCCTCTAAGAATAGCAATGGTCGATGCGACGTCCGGCTCATCTACCTGAACACGCTGGAAACGACGCTCGAGGGCAGCATCTTTTTCAATATATTGGCGATACTCGTCCAGGGTGGTGGCCCCAATGCAATGCAATTCGCCACGTGCCAAAGCAGGCTTGAGCATATTGCCCGCATCCATGGCACCTTCGGCTTTACCGGCGCCCACGACCATGTGAATCTCGTCAATAAACAGAATGGTTTTGCCGGCATCCTGACTAAGCTCCTTAAGCACAGCCTTGAGGCGCTCTTCGAACTCGCCTCGGAACTTGGCCCCAGCCAGCAAGGCGGCCAAATCAAGCACCAACAGCTTTTTCCCCTTGAGGTTTTCTGGTACCTCGTTGTTCACAATGCGTTGGGCCAGCCCTTCGACAATGGCAGTTTTACCTACCCCTGGCTCACCGATCAAAACCGGGTTGTTTTTGGTGCGACGTTGCAAAATTTGTATCGAACGCCTAATTTCGTCGTCACGGCCAATTACAGGATCAAGCTTGCCCAGGCGCGCTTGCTCGGTTAAATCAGTAGTGTATTTGGCCAAGGCCTCGCGCTGCCCTTCTGCTTCTGGGTTATCTATGGAGGAGCCCCCGCGCAGATCGGTGATTGCGGTTTCCAGGGCAGACTCTTGCACCCCAGCTTCACGTAAAAGCTGGCCTACATGCCCTTTGTCACGGCTTAAAACCAATAAAAACAGCTCACTGGCGATATAAGTGTCGCCTCGCTCCCGAGCCTCTTTGTCTGTATTAGCCAAGGCACGCTGTAGATCGCGGCTGATATTGAGTTCGGCGCCCTCTCCTTGAACCTCGGGGAGTGCGTCGATAGCAGTTTGCACAGCAGCACGCAGACGCTGTGTTGAGGCCCCGGCACGAGCAAATAAGCTAGCTGCCCCTGAATCATTATCCTCGAGCAGCGCCCAGAGCACGTGTACAGGCTCTAGATACGCATGATGCTTTTGCATCGCCAAACTTTGGCCGTCAGCCAAAGCTTGCTGAAATTTTGTTGTAAATTTGTCAATTCGCATAAATTCACCTAGCCTATCGTTATCTTTATTACCTAATCTGGTTGGCATCCCAATTGTTTGCATCGCCAGACAATTGACCTGCCACTAAGACTCATATCGAGGTGTTTCTGGTTTTTTCAAGGGCAGGCCTTGAATTTTCCCAAATTGTTGTATACCTCCAAATAAATGATTAAAGACGCCTGTCGAGCCAGGATGCAAACTCAATGAAAAAGCTTTACACTTAAAACACGGGTCTGGCTTGTGCCATCAAACTGCGAATATCCCTACCAATTGTTGTAAATACCCGCCCTGATCCTCGCCTGGCGTTGGGCATCCAAGATACAATCCAGTCAGGGTGTTACACTCTTTATGACAATATGGCCTAAACGTCCATTTTTACCCATCTTTACATGTATAAAAAATTTCCTCTTACTGCCGATGCCATGCGTTGCTCTACCTGCATGCTCAGTGACTTTTGCCTGTCATTTGGCTTGAGCAGCAGCGATCTAGAGCAACTCGATACGCTAATACAAGAGCGCATTCGTCTGAACAAGGGGGGTGTTTTATACCAGCTTGGTGAGTCAGCAGACGCTATCTATGCAGTGCGCTTTGGCAGCCTGAAAACACAGCTCGAAGACGTATCTGGCCATATCCAAATCACAAGCTTTCTGTTGCCCGGGGAAATCCTGGGTATCGATGGCCTACAAACCGAAACCCATCAATCACACGCCATTGCCCTGGAAGATACCGAGCTCTGTGTCATGCGCCTGGCCGATTT
>Ga0079226_10003075_pt1 | contig 12854 bp, 12 predicted proteins | sample Poulit2014_FD_76345 | JGI IMG/M metagenome (GOLD analysis project Ga0079226, IMG submission 76345) | Agricultural soil microbial communities from Georgia to study Nitrogen management - Poultry litter 2014 | ecosystem: Environmental > Terrestrial > Soil > Agricultural land | place: USA: Georgia... | reverse complement strand
TGCGCCTGCGGTGCGGGTTGCGGCGGTGGTGCGGGTTGCCGCTGGGCAGCCGTGGGGTGGTGCTGCAGTTCGGAACCGGGTGAGGGGTCGCCCGGTGGGTGCTCGTCGTCCTGTCCCTGCTCCGTCACGTGCACCATCATGCACGTTGTGGCCGTACGGGTCAGCCACCGAGGGGTTCTCCGGGCCACCCCGCTGACGTGACGTCGCCCCGACGTCGCTATACTGCGTGTGGTTCTACCGAAGACCGCTGGTCTTGTCTGTGCCGGTCGGCACGGGCAGCGAAGGCCCCGCCGAACGCGGGCGGCCCGCGCAGGAGGAACGAGGCGGACCGCGCTTTTGGGAGCGTGGGTCGAGTGTTCGTACGCCCCGGGACTGCTGTGCCGGGGCGTTTCTCTCGTTCTGGGGGCCTCCGTGACTGGCGATCATTTTAGCCAAGAGAGGAGGCGACTATGGCGAAGCCTGAAAAGGTGGCGGCGGTCGCCGAGATCGCGGACAAGTTCCGCAACAGCTCGGCAACCGTGGTTACCGAGTACACCGGCCTGTCGGTGTCCCAGCTGGCCGAGCTTCGTCGCGCTCTCGGCAGCAGCGCAACCTACCGGATCACGAAGAACACCCTGGTGCGCCGCGCGGCTTCCGATGCGGGGGTCGACGGCATGGATGATCTCTTCCTCGGTTCCACGGCGATCGCCTTCGTCGAGGGTGAGCCGGTGGATGTCGCGAAGGTGCTGCGCGACTTCTCCAAGGAGCACAACCAGCTCGTGATCAAGGGCGGCTACATGGATGGCCGTCCGATCGCGGCGAGCGAGGTGCAGCAGCTGGCCGAACTGGACAGCCGTCCGGTGTTGCTGTCCAAGGCGGCGGGCGCGTTCAAGGCGAAGCTCTCGCAAACCGCCGCGTTGTTCCAGGCGCCTGCATCTCAGGTTGCCCGGATGAGTTCCGCGCTCGAGGAGAAGCGCAGCGCCGGTGGCGGCGCGAGCGAGGTTGCCGCGGACGAAGCTCCGGCCGAGAGCTGACCGACCCAAATCATTATCTGATCGTGTAGGAAAGGAAGCCAGAATTATGGCGAAGATGAGCACTGACGAACTGCTCGACGTCTTCAAGGAAATGACGCTGCTCGAGCTGTCCGAGTTCGTCAAGCAGTTCGAGGAGACCTTCGATGTGACCGCAGCAGCACCGGCCGCTGCGGCCGCTCCCGCTGCTGCGGCCGCTCCCGCGGAGGAGGAAGAGGAGCAGGACGAGTTCGACGTTGTGCTCGAGGGCGCAGGCGACCAGAAGATCCAGGTCATCAAGGTGGTCCGCGAGGTCCTTTCGGGACTCGGACTCAAGGAGGCCAAGGAACTGGTCGAGGGTGCGCCGAAGCCGCTGCTCGAGAAGGTCGACAAGGAGGCCGCCGACTCGGCCAAGGCCAAGCTCGAAGAGGCGGGTGCGCAGATCACCGTCAAGTGAGCTGTGCTACGCACTGGTCCGCTCGGGGCGGCTCACCACCAGGGTGGTGAGCCGCCCCGAACTGTTTGTTAGCGTCGCTTCTTGTGTTGTATCCCATATTGAGATGTGCACAGCATCTTCCCAATTTGCGAACTGATGAGTAACTTGATCCCACCTGGCTCGTTGACCGGAATGAAGCGGTAGCTGTCGCCACGGGTGCTGCCGACTTCCGGCGAGACGCGGTACTGACGTCCATGAACATGCCCCGGGAGGTGCGATGGGTGCCGAGGTGGTCATCGAGGACCTGACGAAGTCCTTCGGAAGCCAAGCCATCTGGAAGGATGTCTCCTTGACGCTTCCTCCCGGTGAGGTCTCAGTGATGTTGGGGCCTTCGGGCACGGGCAAGTCGGTGTTCCTGAAGTCGATGATCGGACTGCTGAAACCGGAACGTGGTCGCTGTTATATCGAGGGGACCGACATCGTCACGTGTTCCGAGCGGAAGCTGTACGAGACCCGGAAGTTGTTCGGCGTACTGTTCCAGGACGGCGCGTTGTTCGGCTCCATGAACCTCTACGACAACGTGGCGTTCCCGCTGCGGGAGCACACCAAGAAATCGGAGACCGAGGTCCGTCAGATCGTGATGGAGAAACTCGAGATGACGGGTCTTGCGGGGTCTGAGGACAAGCTGCCAGGCGAAATCTCCGGTGGCATGCGTAAGCGTGCGGGATTGGCGCGTGCGCTGGTACTGGATCCGGAGATCATTCTGTGTGACGAGCCGGACTCCGGGCTGGATCCGGTTCGTACCGCGTACCTGTCGCAGTTGTTGATCGACCTGAACGCCCAGATCGACGCGACCATTCTGATCGTCACACACAACATCAACGTGGCACGTACCGTGCCGGACAATCTGGGGATGCTGTTCCGCAAGGAGCTGGTGATGTTCGGTCCGCGCGAGGTGCTGTTGACCAGCGATGAACCGGTCGTGGAACAGTTCCTCAACGGTCGTCGTGTCGGCCCCATCGGGATGTCCGAGGAGAAGGACACCGCCCAGATGGCCAGGGAACAGGCCGAAATCGGCGATGCCTCGGTCGATGGGGACATGCGTGGTGTGGTGCCGCAGCTCGAGCCCAGCCCGGGTCTGCCGGAGCGTGCCGGCGTCCGGCGCCGCAAGGATCGGGTGATGCGGATGCTGCATACTCTGCCCGTGGCGGCGCAGCAGGGCATCGTCGAGTCGCTGACCGCTGAGGACCTGCGGCGCTACGACATACGTCGGGAGTCGTACGGGGTGCACCCGGAAGCGGACGCCGGTCAACACGCTGCGCAGACGCAGCCGGTGCCCGCAGCGGGTGCGAGTCACCTCGCGGGCGAGTTGCCCACCGAGAACGTGGCGCAACTACCGCAGGACTCCCCGCAGGCGCCGCACTCCGGGAATGAGGGTCCATGACCTCTACCGCCGGCTCGACCCGTGTCCCCGGGCTGGGGATGTTGCGGCAAACGGGCAGTCTTTTCGCTCTTGGCCTGGACGTGATCCGGCTCATTTTCAAGCGGCCGTTCCAATTACGGGAGTTCATCCACCAGGGATGGTTCATCGCGAATGTGACGATCCTGCCCACAGCGTTGGTGGCGATCCCATTCGGCGCGATCATCTCGCTGGAGTTCGGTTCCATCGCACGCCAGCTCGGCGCACAGTCCTACACCGGTGCCGGCAGTGTGCTGGCCACGGTGCAGCAGGCCGCTCCCTTGGTGACCGCCCTACTGGTGGCCGGTGCCGGCGGTTCCGCGATCTGTGCCGATATTGGTGCCCGTACGATCCGGGAAGAGATCGACGCGATGGAGGTGCTCGGCGTCTCCGCAGTGCAGCGGCTCGTGGTACCGCGTGTGCTGGCGTCGATGCTGGTGGCGATGCTGCTGAACGGCATGGTCAGTGTGATCGGCGTGCTGGGGGGGTATTTCTTCAACGTGGTGCTGCAGGACGGGACCCCAGGGGCCTACCTGTCCAGTTTCTCCTCGTTGGCGCGGCTTTCCGACCTTTGGGTGGGAGAGATCAAGGCGTTACTGTTCGGCTTCATCGCCGCGATCGTTGCCTGCTATCGGGGGCTGAATCCGCCGCCCGGCCCGAAAGGGGTCGGTGATGCCGTCAACCAGTCGGTAGTGATCACGTTCCTGTTGTTGTTCGTGGTGAACTTCGTGCTCACGCTCGTGTACCTGTCGATCTTCCCGCCGAGGCTCGGGTGATCGTATGACGGTACTCGACAATGTTGCGCGGGGAGCCAGACGAGCGGCGAACTACCCGCTCGGGATGCTGGACAGTTTCGGCGACCAGCTCTCGTTCTATGTCCGTACGCTCGTCTGGGTGCCGCGTACGCTGCGGCGCTACTTCAAGGAAGTGCTGCGGCTGCTGTCCGAAGTGAGCTTCGGTTCGGGAGCGTTGTCGGTCATCGGCGGCACTGTCGGGGTGATGGTCGGCCTGACGGTGTTCACCGGCGTCCTCGTCGGGTTGCAGGGTTACGCGGCGCTGAATTCGGTCGGCACAGCCGCCTTCACCGGCTTCCTCACCGCATTCTTCAACACCCGCGAGATCGCCCCGTTGGTCGCTGGTCTGGCGCTGTCCGCGACTGTCGGTGCGGGATTCACCGCACAACTGGGTGCGATGCGGATCTCCGACGAGGTCGATGCTCTCGAGGTCATGGGGATTCCGAGCCTGCCGTATCTGGTGACGACACGTGTGATCGCGGGCTTCATCGCCGTGATTCCGCTGTACATCATCGGTTTGTTGTCCTCGTACCTGGCCTCACGACTGATCGTGGTCTTTCTCTACGACATGTCGTCCGGTACCTACGAGCACTATTTCACGCTGTTCCTGCCGCCCGTGGACGTGTTCTATTCGTTCCTGAAAGTGTTGCTGTTCAGTGTGTTGATCATCCTGTTGCACTGTTACTACGGGTACCGCGCCACGGGCGGTCCCGCCGGTGTGGGAACCGCCGTGGGCCGGGCGGTACGGATCACGATCGTGACCGTTGCGCTTGCCAACTTCTTCATCGGTTTCGCGATCTGGGGCACGTCGACGACAGTTAGGATCGCGGGTTGAGTACGAACAGTACGTGGGCCACGTTCCGACAGCGTCTGCTCGGCTTGGGGTTGATCGCTCTGATCGCGGGGTTGATCGCGCTGAGTCTGGCTGTGTACAACAAGGCCTTCAGCAGTTTCGTGACCGTGAAACTGCAGAGCAAGAGCATCGGCAACCAGTTGTTGGAACGGTCCGACGTCAAGATGCACGGTATGAATGTCGGTGAGGTGGCCGCGATCGATGCCCAGACCCGGGGCGCGACGCTCACACTACAGCTCGACCCGGAGTCGGCTCAGGAGATCCCGGCCAATGTGTCGGCGCGGATCGTCCCGAAGACACTGTTCGGGGAACGCTATGTCGAGTTTCGGATGCCGGAGGATCCCACGGGCGGCGAGATCGCCGATGGCGACGTGATTCCGAAGTCGCGGACGAGTTCGGCGACCAAACTCAGCAAGGTGATGAACAACCTGCTGCCGGTGCTGCGTGCCGTTGAACCGCAGAAACTGTCGGTGACGTTGAGTTCGCTGTCGAACGCGCTCGACGGCCGTGGTGAGTCGATCGGGCAGACACTCTCGGAGCTCGGTGAGTACATGGGTGAGCTCGAACCGCACGTGCCCCAGTTGGAGCACGATCTCGACGAGCTCGCCACGTTCGCGGACAATCTCGACGAGGCGGCTCCCGAGGCCATCGACGCGCTCGACAACCTGGTCACCACGGCGAAGACGGTCGTCGACAAGCGAATGGACCTCCAGAAGTTGTACGGCACCCTCAACACGGTCGCCGTCGACACACGTAACTTCCTCGCGGCCAACAGGCAGAACCTCGTTCGGTTGATGGACTCCGCACGTCCGATCGCTGACCTGCTGGCGGAATACGCTCCGGAGTATCCCTGTGTGATCGGGCAGATGGCCGACCTGGTTCCCCGCTTGAACAAGGTGTTCGGGAAGGGGACCGGTAAACCCGGGCTGCACGCGATGATCGAGATCACCGTGACTCGCGGTAAGTACGAACCGGGACAGGACGAGCCACGCTACAACGAGGAGCGCGGCCCACGATGCTACAAGTTCTCGGAGTATCCGGAGCCGTTCCCGCAACAGCCGCCGGACGGGCCGATCAAGGACGGTGCCGAGGACCCGCCGCCGGCACGTACCGCCCAGGACGGTCTGAATCCGCCGTACACCGGCGCGAAGACCGGTGGCTACGGCGGGGGCGGTGCCGCGGGCAGCAGCGCGGGGCAACTGTCCTACAGCCCGGCCGAGCACGAGTTCCTCTCACAGTTGATCGGTCCCCAGGTGGGAATGTCGGCCGCTGACGTGCCGGGCTGGAACTCCCTGCTGGTGGCGCCGCTCTACCGCGGAGCGGAGGTGCACGCGAAATGAGGGGGTTACTCGCTCCGCTACTGAAACTGACCGCGTTCGTCGTGGTGACCGTGGTGTTCACGGCCGCGCTCGGGATCGGTATCGAAAGCGCGAACTTCGGAAAGTCCGAAACGTACACCGCCCGGTTCAAGGACGCGACCCGGTTGCAGGAGGGCGATGACGTACGCATCGCTGGTGTCTCCGTGGGCAGCGTCAGCGATGTGAGTGTGGTCGATCGCAGGCTGGCGCGAGTCGACTTCGAGGTGGAGACCGGGATCGAGATTCCGCAGAACGTGCATGCCGCGGTCAAGTACCTCAATCTGATCGGCGAGCGTTATCTCGAACTGAGCAAGCCACAGGACCCCGCCGGGCAACGGCTCGAGTCGGACGAGACGATCCCGGTCGGACAGACCACACCGCCGGTGGACCTCACTCTGCTGTTCAACGGGTTCCGGCCGTTGTTCACCGCGTTGTCTCCGAAGGACGTGAACAAACTGTCCTACGAGATCGTGCAGGTGTTACAGGGTGAGGCGGGCACGGTCGAGAGTCTGCTGTCGCACACGGCATCCTTGACGAAGGAGATCGCCTCCAAGGACAAGGTGATCGGCGAAGTGATCACGAATCTCAACGATGTGCTGGACGTGATCAATCAACGGACTCCCGAACTGAACAACCTCATCACCAGACTGGAGAATCTGGTCGACGGATTGGCGAAGGATCGTGAACCCATCGGGGAGGCTGTCGAATCGCTCGGGAACCTGTCCAAGGTGACATCGAACTTCCTCGAGGACGCTCGCGAACCGGTGAAGAAGGACATCGCGGCACTGGGCGAGCTCACGAGTAACCTCAATGACCACGAGAAGGTCGTGGAGCACTTCATCCAGTTCATGCCGCACAAGACGGCGAAGATGGCGCGCACCGTCAGCTACGGCTCGTGGTTCAACTTCTTCGCCTGTAGTTTGAAGCTGCGGTTCAGTACGGAGACGCCCGATCTTCCGCTGCTACCCGTCACAAGGGGGAGGTGCGGCGCATGAAGTCCTTCCAGAAGCGCAATCCGATTCCGATCGGCATTGCGGGACTCGTGGTGATCGCGCTCGGAATCACGGCCGCGTTGAACACCGAAAAGTTGCCGATCATCGGCGCGGGGACCGTCTATACGGCCGAGTTCAGCGAGGCTGCCGGACTGTCGCAGGACGACTCCGTGCGGATCGCCGGTGTCAAGGTAGGCAGTGTTCGCTCGGTCGAGCTCGACGAGGACCGTATCGAGGTGAAGTTCAAGGTCACTGACGCATGGGTCGGCGACGAGTCGAAAGCGGCGATCAAGATCCAGACCCTGCTGGGTTCCAAGTACCTGGCATTGACACCGCGCGGTGACGACTCGCTCGATCCGGGTACGTCGATCGGGCTGAAACGTACTTCGGTGCCGTATGACGTCACCGAGGCGTTCAAGGATCTGACGGGCACGGTTCAGGACCTCGACACGGATCAACTGGCAAAGAGTTTCGACACGTTGTCGCAGACGTTGCAGAACACTCCGGAGGACGTACGCTCCTCACTGTCCGGGCTCTCGCGGTTGTCACGCACCATCGCCAAGCGTGACGAACAGCTGTCGGAGCTGTTGAGTAACACCAAACAGGTCTCCAAGACGCTCGCGGACCGCGATGATGCGCTGGTCAACCTGATGGAGGACGCGAACAAGCTGCTGTCGGAACTGCAGCGGCGCGAGCAGGCGATCAGTACGCTGCTGGAGGGCAGCCAGGAGCTGGCGAAACAATTGCGCGGCTTGGTCAAGGACAACAAGGAACAGCTGGGTCCGGTGCTCGACGAGCTCGACCAGCTGACGTCGATGTTGCACCGCAACCAGGATTCCCTTGCCAAGGGAATCGAGAACTACGCCCCGTTTATCCGGTTGTTCACCAACGCGATCGGCAGTGGACGTTGGTTCGATAACTACATCTGTGGGCTGTTACCGCCGTCGGTCGGACCGATCAACAAGAAGGGGTGCTACCAAGAATGATCAGCACCCGAGCTGGTATGAACCTCACCCGGGGAATCTCCCTTGCCTGCGTGCTGGCGCTCGTCGTGGTGGGGGGGGTGTGGTGGACGCTCCGAGATGCCGACAGCAAACACGTCACCGCGTTCTTCCCCCGTACTGTCGGCTTGTACGAGGGCAGTGGAGTGGACGTGCTCGGTGCCCAGGTCGGCGAGGTTCAACAGATCACGCCCCAGGGCGACAGGGTGAAGGTCGAGATGACCTACGACCGCACGGTCGATATTCCCGCCGGGGCGAAAGCGGCGGTGATCGAACCGTCGCTGGTTTCCGGCCGCTATGTTCAGCTGCTGCCGGTGTACGAGGGTGGTCCGACGCTCGACGACGGTGCGGTGATTCCGCTGGAGCGCACCGAGGTCCCGCTCGGGGTTTCGGCACTCAGTAACAGTCTCGACGAGCTGGCCACATCGCTCGGTCCTGAGGGGAGCAACTCCTCTGGCGAGTTGTCCGACCTCGTCGACACCTTGGCCCGGAACTTCGACGGCAACGGTCAGATGTTGCACGACACGATCAGCCAGCTCGGGCAGGCGGCCCAGACGCTGTCGAAGAACAAGGGCGATCTGTTCCAGACCGTGGACAACCTCGCCGATTTCACGGGGACGCTCGCGGACAGTGACCAGACCGTGCGTACCTTCAACAAGAAGCTCGCCGATGTCAGCGACTTCCTCGAGGGCGAGCGGCAGAATCTCGCCGCCACTGTCGACCAGCTCGGCGTGGCACTGAAATCGGTGCGCACATTCGTCGAGGACAACAACGAGGCGATCAAGTCGAACGTGGACAAGCTCGCCAGTGTGTCGCGGGTGCTTGTGGAACAGCGTGACTCGCTTGCCGAGGTGCTGGATGTGGCGCCGCTTGCCCTGGGGAACTTGGTGCAGACGTACAACGCGGCATCGGGCACACTCGACACTCGATCGAACCTGAACGAGTTGACCCAGCCGCCGTTGCGAATGGTTTGTACGCTGTTGGAGCGGGGGGCGAACCAGTCGCAGGGTTTCCTCGGCAACGCTTGCGACGAGGTCAGTTCGATCGTCGAGAAGTACGCACCGCTACCGTCGGTGGCCCAGACGTTGCACGCCCTGGAGAAGGGCGAGCTGCCGCCGCTGCCGTTGCCGCTGCTCGGTGAGACGGCCAAGGGCTTCGTCCAGAAGGGAGATGACGGTCAGTGATCCCCGCGAGACGGCGTCTGAAGACGAAACTGAGCGCACTACTGGTTGCGGCCGGTCTGCTGGGCGTCACCGGATGCAGCGGCGAGTTCGAGGGCATTTACGATTTCCCGCTGCCGGGCGGCGCGGATCTCGGCGACGACCCGTACAAGGTCACGATCGAGTTCGCCGACGTGCTCGAACTCGTCCCGAGGTCCGGCGTCCAGGTGAACAACGTGACGGTCGGCAACGTCACCAATATCGACCTCGACAAGGAGAACTGGAACGCCGAAGTAACGGTCGAGGTGAACAACGACGTCGAGCTCCCGGCGAACAGCAGTGCCTATGTTCGCCAGACGGCGTTGCTCGGTGAGAAGTATATTGCGCTCGAAGCGCCCCCCGAGTCATCGGCACACGGTACGCTCGGTGATGGTGATGTGATTCCCATCGCCCGTACGGAGCGCAGCGTCGAGATCGAGGAGATTCTCGGTGCGCTGTCGATGTTGCTCAACGGCGGAGGAATCGAACAGATCAACAACATTACCGACGAACTCAACAAGGCGCTCGACGGTAATACGGCCGAACTACGGTCGTTCCTGCGGAACGCGGACTCGTTGGTGACGAAACTCGACAAGCAGTCGGGCAACATCACCGAGGCACTGGACTCGCTCAATCAACTCTCGAAGACGTTGAACGGGCAGACCGGCAAGATCAAGAATGCCTTGGACGAGCTCGGGCCCGGACTCAAGGTGCTGGACAACCAGCGCGACAAGATCGTGGAGATGCTGGGCGAACTGCGTGATCTGTCGACGGTGGCAGTGGACACGATTCAACAGAGCAAGCAGGACACGATCGCCAACCTCGAATCGTTGCTGCCGACGCTACGAAAACTGGCAGAGGCGGGCGGCGACCTCCCGAAGGCACTGGAAATTCTGCTGACCTTCCCCTTCAACGACCAGGCCGTGTCGGGTGTGAAGGGCGATTACTTCAACCTCTACGCGACGTTGGATCTCAATCTGAAACACATCTCGGAGAACCTCGGACGAAGTAGGCAGAGCATCCTGCACAGCCTGCCGATACTCGGCGATCTCGTACCCGAGCAGACGGGAGAGGGATCCTCGGAGTCCGAGGCGAATGATGCGTCGCTGCCGCTGCCCGAAACCGACTCCGGGACCTCGACGGAGAATTCGGCGGACAACAACGGCCGGTCGCAGGACAACAAGGGCCAGTCCCCGGATGAGGAGAGCCGATCCCAGGACAACAGCGGCGAACAGGCGCCCGGCACCGGGATCGGCGGCGTCTTCGACCGGTTCACCCCGGGGGGTGACAACTGATGCTGACTCGTTCGACCAAGATTCGCCTGCTGGTGTTCGGTCTGATCTCGGTGGTGTTCATTGTGTACGCCCTGATCAGGTTCGCCGATCTCGACCGTGTGTTCGGCAACAGCGGGTATCAGCTCACGCTGCAGCTCGAGGAGACCGGCGGGATATTTCCGCGCGCCGAGGTCGTGTATCGCGGCGTCCCCGTCGGCCGCGTCGGCAAGATCGAACTGACCGACAGCGGGCTCGAAGCACAGTTACAGATCGAGCCCGACAAGCCGCCGATTCCGGCGGACATCGAGGCACGGATCGCGAATCGGTCCGCGGTGGGAGAGCAGTTCGTCGGCCTACAGCCGCAGAGCCAGGGTGGCCCGTATCTCTCCGACGGTTCGACAATCCCGGCAAGCAAGGTGACGATCCCGGTCAGCACCGAGGAATTGGTGACTGATCTGAACAAGCTGGCAACGTCGGTACCCCGTGACTCGCTTCGTACGGTGGTGGATGAGACTTACAAGGCGTTCCACGGCACTGGGGACGAGCTCGGCGCGTTGTTGGACAGGGTTCGGGACTTCAACGCGGCAGCGCAGGAGAACCTGGAGGAAACGGTGGATCTGCTGGACTCCTCCGGTACGGTACTGCAGACCCAGAATGACATGGCGGGGTCCTTCAAATCGTTCAGTTCGGACCTGCGTGATTTGACCGAAACTCTTCAGAGTTCTGACGACGATATTCGTGAGCTGATCGACATCACCCCGAAAGCCGCGAACACACTGGACGAGCTGATTCGGGAAACGGGCCCCGGGGTGAGTTCGCTACTGGCCAATCTGTTGACGACCTCCAACATCGTCAGCACCAGGCTGGATGGCGTGGAACAGGCGCTGGTCACCTACCCCATGTTGTCCGCGGGCGCACAGACGGTGACGCCCGGTGACGGATTCGCGCACCTCGGATTCGTGCTCAATTTCTTCAATCCGCCACCCTGCGTCAGGGGATACACGCGCGCCGAGCAAGAGGTGGAAAGCGACGGTCCGGGCGAGGGGTATCGCGTCGGCTCGGATACCTCGAAACGCGGTGTGCCGGAGGACAGCTACTGCGCCGAGCCGGAAGGCAGTCCGATCGCGGTGCGTGGTGCGCAGAACGCACCGTACAGCGGCACTCCCACGGCTCCCTCGGAGGACGAGGTGGAGCAGCAATCCGACCGTGGCGCGGAGACGCTGATGTACATGCGCGGGATTCCGGGACCCGCTACCGGGCCGGGGCTCGAGATCACCGATCTCGGTGGGCTTCTCGGTGTGTAGTGGCGCCGTGAATCTGACTGAGATATGACACATACGGATTACCCTGGAGTACTATGACTTCGAAGTCCGCACACGGGAGCGCGGCCGAGACTGGGGCGGACGGTGACGACAGGGACGGGGTCGATATCGGCGGCACCGACGACGCGAACGACGTCGGCATGGGTGATACGGCAACCGCCGATATCGATGATTCCGATGCCGCCGCTACGCCCGACGAGCGGGGCGACGATGCCGCCGAGGACGACAGCGATGCCACCGAGGCTGTGGCGGACGGTGACGTTGGGACGGGCGGTGACACTGGGACGTCCGGTGACACTGTGACGTCCGGTGACACCCGCGGGGCCGAGGTTCTTCCCAGGCGGTTGATGTTCGGCGCGGCTGCGCTGGCGCTGGCGGCTTTCATCGTGGCGACGGTGTTCGGCGTCATGTGGTTCGTCGCGACCACCGGTGAGGACGCGGAGTTGGCGTCGGCGCGGGACGCGGTCAGCGCGGACGCTGCCGAAGCGATCCAAGCGGTCACAGAGATCAACTACAAGAATCCGGACCAGTTCTTCGAACGTAGTAAAGCGGTCAGTACCGAGGACTTCGGGAAGCAACTCACCCAGGCCGAAGACCAGTTCCGAGAACTCCTCTCGAAGGCCGAGACACGGGTCGAGACGAACGTCCAGGATGTCGCGGTGCAGGAACTCAACGACCACGAGGGCACCGCGACATTCCTGGCGGTGATCAACACCCACATCACGCAGAAGAAGAACGAGACGAGCAAGGTACTGCGGCTGAAGGGGCAGATGAAGCGGGAGTCCGAGGGAGACGACTGGAAACTGGCCGGCATGGGTCAGGTCCCTGTGGTTGGTAGCGGCGCCGGCGTCGGCAAACCCCAGCAAGGTGGCAAACCCCAGCAGGGTGGGAAACAACAGGACGACGGGAAGGCCAATCAGTCCCCCGGGAAGAGCTCGGGAGAATCCGGACAGGGTTCCGGCGCAGGAAACTAGGTCTTCGCGGAAACGGAGCGTGCGTTGTCAGCTTCACGCAACAACCCGGGGTCCAATCGGAATCCTGGCAGGCGTCGCAATGTAGCGGGGCTGCGTAAACCGGGCGAGTCACAGCAGCCGAGCCCGCACCCGCGGGACGAGGCAGCGGCCCGGGCGGCGGAGACGGGTTCCGGCACCGCCGCGGACACCGGAAGCGGCCGGAC
>Ga0079226_10003074_pt1 | contig 12854 bp, 10 predicted proteins | sample Poulit2014_FD_76345 | JGI IMG/M metagenome (GOLD analysis project Ga0079226, IMG submission 76345) | Agricultural soil microbial communities from Georgia to study Nitrogen management - Poultry litter 2014 | ecosystem: Environmental > Terrestrial > Soil > Agricultural land | place: USA: Georgia... | reverse complement strand
TATCTTCACAAATTTGCAGTTCTTTCCCATCCCAATTTTCGTTTTTATTACGTATGTATAAAGCGATTTCATTTAATATGATTTGAAAATTGTGCTCCAGTTCATCCTGTTTTTGCTTTAATTGACTTTCCAGGCTCGGCATATACAAATTGACGAGTAACGCCGTTCCGATGCCAATAATAATAATGAAAAGCTGTTCGGTCAAAAAAGTAACGGAAATATATTCAGCACTATATAAGTTCAAAATGATGACGGAACTGGTCGCAATTCCCGGGGTAGCCTTCAGCCAGACGGTCACTGGTATGAAAAACGCAAGCATGATACCAATAACAATTGGATGATAGCCGATTAACTCAAAAAAGATGATGGAAAATAAAGCGGCTACCACACAAGCTAAAAAACGATGCCACGCACTCAATACAGAACGTTTTCGTGATGGCTGGATGCATAGAATCGTTAGAATGCCTGCCGATATAAAATTAGTCAAGCCCAAAACCTGTGCAATCGAAATGGAGATCGGAGTTCCTATTGCTGTCTTGATGGTACGGGAGCCAATCTTCATGTTAAATTCTCCTTAAAAAAACAGTGATTCGATGCATGATCTAACAAAATGAGGCTGACCCGTTATATTTGAGACAGCCCCATACCATAACCTCATTATGTTTAAATTTCTTCACAATGCTCATCGAATACTTTTTGCAGCTTGCCGACAACATCCATGGCACTGTAGCCTTCAATGTCAGAGCGTTCAAGCATCGTAACAATTTTGCCATCCTTTAGGAAAGCAAACGATGGTGACGAAGGCGGATAACCTTCGAAGTACTCCCGTGCTTTTTCCGTTGCTTCACGGTCTTGTCCGGCAAACACTGTGACAAGATGGTCAGGCCGTTTATCGTAATGAATCGCATTAGCTGCTGCAGGACGTGCCACACCACCGGCACAGCCGCATGTCGAGTTAACCATCACTAATGTTGATCCGTCACGCTTCATGGCTTCATCAACAGCTTCAGGCGTGGTTAATTCCTCATAACCTGCTTCCCGTACATCCTCACGAGCGGCATTAACGACATCATTCATGAATAAATTGAAATCCATATGATTGTCCATCCCCTTTTAATATTGTTTGATCGTGCATATGATTAGCTTATCAATATTATTGGGAGATTTCAATTTAGAAAACTTTTGTCTGTCCGGCAGCTCGAAGGATGAAAACAGTATGGGGTTTTCTAATAGATACTTGTTGTATTGGCATTGGTGTGTTCAACAATTTCCTTTACCCTTGCCAGGAATTGCCCAGCAATCAGTCCGTCCAATACTCGATGGTCAAGCGATAAGCATAAATTAACCATGTCACGGGCTGCAAACATATCATTTATAATGACCGGCCGCTTTACAATTGATTCAACCTGCAATATAGCGGCCTGCGGATGGTTGATCACACCCATGGACTGCACTGAGCCGAAAGATCCGGTATTGTTAACTGTAAACGTTCCACCCTGCATATCATCCTGTGTCAATTTTCCAGAACGTGCCCGCGCCGCCAAATCGTTGATATCCCTGGCGATACCTTTAATGCTTTTTTCATCGGCGTTTTTAATGACCGGTACAAACAGTTCCTGATCTTTTGCGACCGCAATGGATAAATTAATATCTTTATGTTGAATAATTTTATCGCCGGCCCATGTACTGTTTAATTGCGGGAATTCTTTCAGTGCCTGGGCTACAGCTTTTACAAAAAAAGCAAAGAATGTCAGGCTGTATCCTTCATGTTGTTTAAATTCATCTTTCACTTGATTGCGGTAATTGACCAAGTCGGTTACATCGGCTTCGACCGCCATCCATGCGTGTGGTATCTCTTGTGTGGATTTAACCATATTTTGTGCAATGGCTTTTCGCACACCGGTAACCGGGATTTCGATATCGCCCAACTTTGCCGATTGCTGCGGTACAGCTTGATGTTCCGATTGTGGTGATTTTAGATCCGCGGCTTCGGTAGTTTTCTGCTCATTTTTCGAAGTAGCTGGTGCCGGTTTATCACCGGAGGCAATCAGTTTCTCGATATCTTTTCTTGTAATCCGGCCGCCGCGCCCTGTACCGTCAACATACGCCAAATCAATATCATTTTCCTGGGCCAGCTTTAATACAGCCGGCGAATACCGTTTTTTCATGGAATTATCATTGGAAGTCTGCTCTGGTTTAGCCTCCTGATCAGGTTCACTTTGTTCAGCAGTGTTGGTTTCATCACTTGAAAGTGCGTCTTCTGTATCGATATAACACATGAGATCACCAACCTGAATGGTATCCCCTTCCTGTGCCACAACCTCTTTAATCACGCCTGTAAATGATGACGGCACTTCAGCATTAACTTTATCAGTCATGACTTCTGCAATCGGATCATATTTATTGATTTTATCCCCTGCGCTGACAAGCCAGGTACTGATTGTACCTTCCGTAACACTTTCCCCAAGCTGCGGCATGTTGATTCTTTCGGTTGCCATCCTGGAAATCCCTCCTTCTATCTGCCTATTTGGATTTAAAATTCAGCCAGTTCGCGAATGGCGTTTTCGACTTTATCCGGATTAATCATAAAATACTTTTCCATTGTTGGTGAAAACGGCATTGCCGGTATATCAGGACCAGCAAGACGCTGTATCGGGGAATCAAGGTCAAACAGGCAGTTTTCCGCAATAATGGCGGCCACCTCCCCGATAATACTGCCTTCTTTATTATCCTCTGTGATCAGAAGGACTTTGCCGGTTTTCTGTGCAGCCTTAATAATCGCTTCCTGATCCAGAGGGTATACCGTTCGCAAATCAAGTATGTGCGTATCCACACCCGCTTCTTCAAGTTTTTCGGCAGCCTGAAGCGCAAAGTGGACGCCCAGACCATATGTTATGACCGTTACGTCGTTTCCTTCCCGCTTCACATCTGCTTTACCAATCGGCAGAACATAATCTTCTTCTGGAACGTCACTTTTCAATAGACGGTATGCCCGTTTATGTTCGAAAAACAATACTGGATCATTGTCGCGAATCGAGGCCTTCAATAACCCTTTCACATCGTATGGTGTGGATGGCATAACGATTTTCAATCCCGGCTGGTTGGCAAATACGGCCTCAACGGATTGGGAATGATACAATGCACCATGCACACCACCGCCATAAGGAGCTCTTATGGTTATTGGCACATTCCAGTCGTTATTGGAACGATAGCGCATTTTGGCAGCCTCGGAAATGATCTGGTTAACGGCCGGCATGATAAAGTCGGCAAATTGCATTTCTGCAACCGGGCGCATACCATACATAGCAGCACCTATGCCGACACCGGCAATGGCGGATTCTGCAAGTGGTGTATCCAGCACACGATATTCGCCGAACGCATCGTGCAAACCTTTTGTCGCACCGAACACGCCGCCTTTTTTTCCAACATCCTCCCCTAAAATGAACACTTTTTCATCACGTTGCATCTCTTCCGATAAAGCAGCCGTAACTGCCTGTATATACGACATGACTGGCATAATAAATCTCCCCCCTACTCTTCATAAACATATTTCAGCGCGGACTCAGGTTCAGGGTATGCGGCATTTTCCGCATAGTCGGTCGCATCGTTTACAATCGAATCAATTTCACTGCGAATCTCCTGCTCCTGTTTTTCTGTCATCGTGTCTGTCTCTTTTAAGTATGCAGCAAATGAAATAATCGCATCTTTTTTCTTTGCTTCTTCCACTTCAGCACTTTCACGGTACTGTCGGTCGTCATCATCACTTGAGTGGGCTGTGAACCGGTAGGATACGGCCTCAATCAGTGTCGGTCCTTCCCCATTCACGGCTCGTTCTCTTGCTTTTTTAACTGCCTCGTACACCGCCAATGGGTCATTGCCATCGACTGTCACACCCGGCATACCATAACTGTGGGCACGATCGGAGACGTTGGTGCTTGCAATTTGTTTATCCAGCGGCACCGATATCGCATATTTATTGTTCTCGACCATCGTAATGACGGGCAGCTTATGAACACCGGCAAAGTTCAGCCCTTCATGAAAATCACCCTGGTTGGTCGACCCTTCGCCCAGTGTCACAAAGGAAGCAAAATCTTTTTTTTCCATTTTAGCGGCCAATGCAACACCAACAGCATGCGGAACTTGTGTTGTCACCGGTGAGGACTGGCTCAATATCCGATTTTTCTTTTGTCCGAAATGACTCGGCATTTGCCGCCCCCCGGAATTGGGATCTTCCGCTTTGGCAAACGCTGAAAGCATCAGTTCTTTGGCTGTCATCCCAAATGCCAGCACGACGCCCATATCCCGGTAATACGGTGCTGCATAATCGTTGTTACGATCAAGCGCAAATGAAGCGCCTATCTGTGAAGCCTCCTGTCCCTGACCTGAAATGACAAAAGGAATTTTTCCGGCACGATTCAACAGCCACATCCTCTCATCAATTTTGCGAGCCAGGAGCATGTGTTTGTACATGTCTACTGCCTGTTCATCCGTTAAACCTAACGATTCATGGCGATTTTTTGCCATTTGCTTTCCCTCCCCTTTTATGCAAAAGTAAGTATGATTTACCCGTGAATCTGATTGCCTTCTACAGCCATCGCTGCCTCACCCATCACTTCAGAAAGTGTCGGATGCGGGTGAACACTGTGTGCTATCTCCCATGGTGTTGCATCCAGTACTTTCGCAAGGCCCGCTTCCGAAATCATATCGGTAACATGCGGCCCGACCATATGCACACCAAGTAAATCTTCCGTCTTTTTGTCGGCAATGATTTTAACAAAGCCGCCTGATTCACCGTGGACTAATGCTTTCCCGATTGCCTTGAACGGGAACTTGCCGATTTTGGTATCAAACCCTTGATCAATAGCCTGTTTTTCTGTCAGTCCGACACTGGCAGCTTCGGGATTGGCATAAATGCATGACGGAATTGTGTCATAATCCAGCGGGAGTGGGTTTCGATCGGCCATATGTTCAACCGCCACAATGCCTTCGTGGGATGCCACATGCGCGAGCTGCATTCCGCCGACCACATCCCCAATCGCATAGATATGTGATTCTTTCGTTTGGTAAAAATCATTTGTCTGAATAAATCCTTTGTCAATAACGATATCGGTATTCTGCAGTCCAATATTTGAAGTAACGGCTTCTCGTCCAACAGAAACAAGCATTCTGTCGGCCGAAAACGTTTCGTTATGATGATTGATTTCAGCTTCTACCGTTACACCTTTTTCTTTTTGCAGTTTATCGGGCAATACTTTAGCACCTTTTACAACATGGACACCTTTTTTCTTCAGTTGTTTTTCAACTTCCTTGGCAATCACCTCATCTTCTGTCGGTAAAATATAGTCCATGTATTCAATGACAGTTACATCGACACCAAAATCTGAAAGCATCGACGCCCACTCAATACCAATTACGCCGCCCCCCACAATGATCATTGAGGATGGCAGTTCGTTCATGTTAAGCGCTTCATCGGAACTCATCACAATTTCCCCGTCCAATTCAAGCCCCGGCAGTGACCTAGGCCTGGATCCGGTAGCGATCAGCACGTTTTTTGGTACCAGCATGGTATTTTCGTCACCATTTTCATATTCGATTGATATCGTACCGGGCATTGGTGAGAAGATACTTGGACCCAAAATACGGCCAAAACCTTCATAGACATCTATTTTGCCCTTTTTCATAAGGCCATGTACACCTTGTTGGAGTGTTTTGATGATACGGTTTTTACGTTCCTGAACCTTGGCAAAATTTAACGTAATATCCGATGCTTCCACGCCGTATTCATTTGCTTCTTTTGTTTGTTTAAAAACTTCCGCACTCCTGAGCAGAGATTTAGATGGTATACAGCCTCTGTTCAAACAGGTCCCGCCTAACTCGCTTTTTTCAACGACAGCAACCTGCATACCAAGCTGAGACGCACGTATCGCAGCCACATATCCACCAGTCCCTCCTCCGAGTACAACTAAATCATATTCTTTCGCCATTAAATCAATGCTCCTCTCCAGTTTAGGTTAAAAGGGTATATGTTAGTCGATTCTTTCTTCTACAGAACTCATCATGCTGCTTCGTTTTTTCCAGGGCGATAATCATTATACCCTCTGATCCAGCTGCTTGAGCAAAATATGTTTACGGACGGAATGCATATTAGTCAATGATGCATCTATATCCGGAAAGTTCTTCACTGCTGCGTGGTAAATTTTTCAAAAAATGAAATCCTCATCATCAAAGACACTGATGTGCGTTGACATTTAGTGACTAAAACCCACAAAGGCTGGAATGACAAAACAATTGACCCTGTCACTTTCCATACGTGTTATCGCCTGCTCAATGGATGATGGCCATTCATCAGGAATTGACTTCGTGATGCGCTGAGAGATTGTATCCGTTCTTCGGCCATACGATCGGCAGCAATATAGGTTGGGATGTTATCACGTCTGGATATTTCAAACACTTGCATTAAGTTATCATAAATGGTTTCCACTTTTTTCATCGCCCGCTGTTTATTATAGCCATTTAATTCATCTGAGACATTGATGACACCACCGGAATTAATGACGTAATCAGGTGCATATACAATTCCCATTTCATGAATCCTATGGCCATGTTCATTTGTTTTAAGCTGGTTGTTTGCGGAGCCGGCGATAACTTTTGCTTTTAATTGCGGAATAGTTTCATCATTTATAACTGCGCCAAGCGCACACGGCGCATAAATATCGCAATCAACACTGTAAATCTCATCAGGGCTGACTGCTTCGGCACCGAATGCATCAATTGCGCGTTTGACAGCATTTTCGTTAATGTCTGTGACGATTAGGCGGGCTCCTTCTTTATGCAAATGCTCGCTCAATGCATAAGCCACATTGCCCATACCTTGAACCGCAACCGTTCTTCCTTCCAGTGACGCATCCCCAAATGCTTCCATTGCTGCTGCCTTCATACCTTTATAAATACCATAGCCGGTAATCGGTGAAGGATTGCCTGATGAACCTGGTCCGGCAGACGTGCCTGTCACAAAGTCTGTTTCCATATGAATCAGATCCATGTCATGTTCATCAGTGCCAACATCTTCTGCTGTAATGTACCGCCCGTTAAGACTTTGGATATATCTTCCGAAAGCGCGGAACATTTCCGGGTTTTTATCTTTTTTCGGATCACCAATTATCACTGTTTTACCGCCCCCAAGGTTCAGACCGGCAGCGGCATTCTTATACGTCATGCCCTTGGCCAGCCTTAAAGCATCTTCAATCGCATCTGCTTCGGAATCATATGTCCACATTCTTGAACCGCCCAATGCCGGTCCAAGTGTTGTATCGTGGATGGCGATGATCGCTTTCAAACCAGAATTTTTATCCTGGCAAAACACGAGCTGTTCATAATCAGATTCTTCCATATAGCTAAAAATTTCCATCATTAGTTCCCCCTTAAATGTGATTAAAAACTGTTCAAAACCCTTTTCAGTTTGCCTCTGCCGATACTAAAGTTTGCTTCTTTTTACTGAAGCGTATCCTGTTCATAGCATCAGCTACAGCGATAAGCTGTTTATATTTTAGCTTTCGCCTGCTGCTTCATTTCTGTCAGCATGACATCTGGCTGTCACCACCCCATTAATTCATTTGCAAAAACCATGCCAATTATTCAGTTTTGAAAGCGCTTTATTTATGCTTTGAGTACTATGCATATTATTGCATGCATGAAAATTATTGCATGTTACTTTTTTCAATTCCATATTTTTCGAGCTTATAGTAAAGATTTCGAATCGATATATTAAGATGTTTGGCAGTACGGGTTTTATGATAGTGATTATCCCGAAGCGTATCCATTATATATTGTTTTTCATATTGTTCCATAGCTTCCTGCAATGTCCGGTTTATCCCGGAGTCTTGTTGCAGCTGTTGAGACGATTCGGTAAATGGCATCAGTTCCGGTATATGTTTCTTTTGCACCACTTCCTCATTCATATCCATATAGATCATAGCACGTCCGATGATATTTTCCAGTTCACGGACATTGCCAGGCCAATGATAATTTTTTAAATACGCGATTGCCTGGTCATCAATGGCTTTTACATTTCGTCCATAATCCTGATTAATTTTTTGGATAAGGTATTCAATAAGTTCCGGCAAATCTTCTATCCGTTCTTTTAGTGACGGAATATAAATTGGAAGCCGATTCAAACGGTAGTATAAATCTTCCCGGAATGTTTTGTGCATAATGGCTTTCTCAAGATTAATATTTGTCGCCGTAATCACCCGGACGTCAATCGCTATTGGGGTGGTTCCGCCAACCCGGATAATCTCACCTTCCTGCAGTACACGGAGCAGTTTTGCCTGCATATGAAGGGAAAGTTCGCCAATTTCATCGAGAAAAATACTTCCCCTGTTTGCCTCTTCAAATAACCCTTTTTTACCGCCTTGTTTAGCACCGGTAAAAGCCCCTTCTTCGTAGCCGAATAATTCACTTTCAAGAATACTTTCGGCAATTGCTGCACAATTTACACGAATGAATTTATTATGCTTACGGTCACTTTCGTTATGTATAGCATGTGCAAACAACTCTTTACCTGTACCGGAATCACCGCGCAGGAGTACAGTTGCCGGCGTTTTTGCACCGACTTTGGCTTGTTCAAGCGCTATTTGCATCTCAGCTGAGGAGCCGATAATGTCATCAAACGTATATTTTGCTTCGAGATTACGGATAATCTGCCTTGCGCGTTTCAGTTCACTTGTCAATGACTGAATCTCGGACACATCATGCAGGACGCCAACACTTCCCTTTATCTTGCCATCAACGATGACAGGGGCTACATTTACTAATACCTCTTTTTTGGCCGGGCCCACTTTCATACGGACCCTTCTAACCGCGCGGCGCGTTTGCAGTACCTTCATATGCATACTCTCGCCTTCGGATATGTCAACGCTGGCAGGTTTGCCGATAATATCTGCTTCCCTGAGCCCGGTGATACGTGTATAAGCAGGGTTGATCATCATGCCGACCCCGTTTTCATCAACGACCGATATCGCTTCATCCGATGACTGGATGATCGCTTCAAGCAGTGTCTTGATGTCCTTAAGATCGGTATTTTCTTCCGCCAGATTCATGACCTCTGTAATATCTTTAAAAACAGCAAAAGCACCAAGTACCCGGTTTTCAGCATTTATGATTGGAATTCTGGTCGTTATTACCTTTTTGCCATTTTCCAGAATGAGTTTTTGATTGACTTCTTTTCTGCGGCTCCGCAAAACATGGGGGAGCCTTGTACCGGCAATGACATTTTTTATATCCTGACCAGTGAACTGTTCTTTAGCTATACCGATAATCCGCTCAGCACTTTTATTGGCAAATTGGACAATCTCCTGTTCGTTCACAACGATCATACCATCATGAATATTATTGAGAATAAGTTCTTGATTGTTTGCCTGAAGCTTTAATCGTTCCAGCAATGATTCTTTCTCTTCCATCAATTCGGAAATGATGTAGGCAACACTGCCCGGGATGACAACTGTATTTCCGCTGCGCTTTTCAAGCAATTGTGCAAGCACATCATCATCACCGGTCGCTTCAACAATAATGTCGACATGATCATCAATCCATTCGGTATAGCTCGTGCCAGTAGGAATTCCGTATGCTGCCGCAATTTTCAACCCTTTCGCATCAGGATTGATATCCGTAATGGCCACAACTTTCATTTTTTCCGTGTTATGCAAAAATTCCAGCAAGGCACTTCCGCCTTTTCCCGCTCCCACAATCAGCACACGTTTCATGTTCATCCCATCCTTGCAATCATTTGCATACTTTTAGCATACGCGATTGTGCAATTTTAAGCAATCCTATGACGGTAAAAAGTAAAACTTCATTCAGCGGGACGCTTTTCCCCTGCTGATGATGGGGAACAAAGGCTAAAAGCGCCACGTCAATCGCAACTTCTTTGTAACCGGCGCCCTGCAGGACTCAGCAAAATCGGACATTTAGGGACTGTTGACCGACGTCCTTTGGCGGGTTGCGGGATAAATATTTGGTGACGTGTTCCTATTTTCCTCCAATTTTGCTATACTTAGAAGAGTTTGATATACATTTGAAGGGAAAGACCGCAACCATGATCCGTATTGTTGCAGTGCTGCTGCTGTTCATACCCGGCCTGATTTCGGCTTTTGGGATTAAGTTGATGCGTGATGCATTATTCAATGACTTTTATTCAATTTTTTTCCATATTAGTGTCCAATTTATTGCCGGATTTATGTTATTTTTAGGCGGACTCGCATTTATAGGCGGTTTTATCGTACACCGTGACAGAAAAAATCAAAAGACCAAACGAAAACGAAGATGATCATTGAAAAGACTTAATACATTACCAATGGAGAGGTGTAGCATGAAAGTTGTAAAATTCGGGGGAAGTTCTGTAGCAAGTGATGAACAAATTAAAAAGGTGGGTTCCATCATTGCGGATGATTCCGAGCGAAAATTCGTTGTTGTGTCAGCTCCGGGGAAGCGTTTTGATGATGATGTCAAGATAACCGATCTGTTAATCGAATTGAGCGAACTTGTGCTTCAAAATAAATCTGTTGAAAAGATTTTTTCAGATATTATGGAACGGTTCGCGGACATCATCAATAAGCTTGAGCTTTCAAATTCGATTCTCATTGGTATTAAACAGTCCATCCAAAATACCCTTGACAGTGAATCGTCTGATCAAATGAAAGCGGATCGACTGAAATCAATTGGTGAGGACAGTTGTGCTAAAATCGTCAGTGAATATTTAAAAACCATCGGATTGAATGCTCATTACGTTAGTCCGAAAGAAGCTGGTATCATTGTCAGCGATGAGCCCGGAAATGCCCAAGTACTTCCGGAAAGCTTTGGCAAATTATATGAATTACGCAAGCGAGACGGAATCATTGTCATACCAGGTTTTTTCGGATTTACAAATAATGGCCGCTTAATGACATTTCCAAGGGGCGGATCAGATATTACCGGGTCAATTGTTGCTGCGGGGGTCCAGGCAGATTTATACGAAAATTTCACGGATGTTGATTCCGTGTATGCGGTCAATCCGAAAATTGTCAGCAACCCTGAGAAAATAACAACATTAACATATAAGGAAATGCGTGAATTATCATATTCCGGATTCGGTGTATTTCACGACGAAGCGCTTATGCCTGCATTCCAAGCGGAGATACCCGTGTGCATTAAAAATACGAATAATCCGGCCAGTCCCGGCACAATGATTGTTTCGGAAAAAGATCCGCGTTCCAGATGTGTCGTAGGGATTGCCAGTGATACGGGATTTTCCAACTTATATGTCAGCAAATACCTCATGAACCGGGAAATCGGCTTCGGACGCAAATTGCTGCAAATTCTGGAGGATGAGTCCATTTCCTTTGAACATGCCCCTTCAGGAATTGACAATATGTCCGTTATTATCCGGGACAGTCAGCTGACTGCTGAAAAAGAAATAAATGTCATCAACCGTATCAAGCAGGAACTCAATCCTGAAACAATTTCCATTGATTACGGTTTCGCCATGATCATGGTTGTCGGCGAGGGCATGATGAGTGCAGTTGGTATTGCTGAAAAATCGGCAGCTGCATTTGCCGAGGCTAATATTAATATTGAGATGATCAACCAGGGGTCATCCGAAGTATCGGTCATGTTCGGGATACGCAAAGATAAACTGGAATTAGCCGTTAAGTCACTGTATCATAAATTTTTTGAGTAAAAAACTGTATGGCGGGATATCCCGCCATACAGTTTTTTACTATGTTCACAAAAGTGAGACCATTACTTTCAGCTTGCCTTATACTCCAGTCGCAGCCGGTCAGCCACCATGGCAATGAACTCTGAATTAGTTGGTTTGGCTTTGGAAATATTGACCGTATAACCGAATAATGCAGAAATTGATTCAACATTTCCTCTGCTCCAGGCAACCTCGATGGCATGCCGTATCGCCCGTTCCACGCGTGATGCCGTCGTATTGTATTTTTTGGCAATATCAGGATACAATACTTTGGTTATCGAGCCCAAAAGTTCGATGTCATTATAAACCATGGTAATGGCCTCTCTTAAATACATATATCCTTTGATATGTGCCGGCACACCAATCTCATGAATAATATTTGTGATACTTGCCTCCAAATCCCTTTTCCTGCGCTCTTTACCATTGGATTTTTTCGGCGGCGCCTGTTTTATCGTATCTGTACCCTGCACCTGACGGATCTGTTCGGCCAAATTATCCAATTCAAATGGTTTTAAAATAAAATATGATGCCCCTAAATCAACTGCTTTTTTCATGACTTCTTCCTGTCCAAAAGCAGTCAGCATAATAACGTTTGGATCATGGTTCCTTTCTTCAGCACGGATTGTATTCAATACACCCAGGCCATCAATATGCGGCATAATAATGTCTAATACGAGGACGTCCGGCTCCAATTCATCCAGCATATCCAGACATTCCCGTCCGTTATAGGCAATCCCGATAACTTCAATATCCTCCTGTCCCTCAAAATACTCTTCCATTAATTGAACGAGTTCCCTATTATCGTCCACTAAACAAACTGAAATTTTTTCCACGAAAAGTTCCTCCTTTAATTCGAGCTTTCTCCACGTAATATATTCGACACAAGATTCAAATATCCTTTTTAAATTTAAAAAACTTTAATTTTTTTTCGATTTTCTTATATTTGCACGCGTTTACTCTAATTATCGATGTAATTTGATAATATTTGACAATAAATTTCCGATTTTGTCGAAAAATATTTATAACCATTATAGCATAAAGCGAAACTTCATTCAGTGGAGTGCTTTTCTCCACTGAATGTTAGTTGAGCAGAATCGGACATTTAGGGACAGTTGGCCGCCGT
>Ga0079226_10003073_pt1 | contig 12857 bp, 14 predicted proteins | sample Poulit2014_FD_76345 | JGI IMG/M metagenome (GOLD analysis project Ga0079226, IMG submission 76345) | Agricultural soil microbial communities from Georgia to study Nitrogen management - Poultry litter 2014 | ecosystem: Environmental > Terrestrial > Soil > Agricultural land | place: USA: Georgia... | reverse complement strand
GCAAAATGAAGATGAGTTGGACTATCATGGTTTCCGGCAATTGCAATGACCGGTATTTCTTCCTTAAGTATAATTTCATCTAAAAAATAATCGAGTAATTCTACTGCTTCCTTCGGTGGCTGAGAACGATCATATAAATCTCCTGCAATAATTATGACATCAGGGCTTTCTTCTTTAATCGCTTGAATAAAGTCATTAATAAAAGCTCGTTGTACTTCTAACATTGAAGTTCCGTGAACAATTTTTCCTAAATGCCAATCAGCTGTATGAAATATTTTCACTCCTGTACCTCCATAGGTCTACTCTTTTTTCTTTTATTATCGTTCTTTTATTCCGTTTTTGCAAAATCTTTATTTATCACGCAAAAACTAAAATGGACTGAGTTTTATTTAAGAAAACTCAGTCCATTTTAGTTACTAAATTAATTATATTTAACCTCGGAGTGCTTGTTCAACACTGTTTGGATCAAAGCCGAGAATCCACTTGCCATTAAGTTCTGTTTGTGGGACACCTAATTGTCCTGTCGTTGCCATTAGACGTTTAGCTGCTCTTTCGTCTTTTTGAATATTTACCGTTCGTACGCGAATGTCTTTTTCCCGTAAGTGGCGAATCATCATCGTACAATAAGGACAAGTATCCGTCATATATACTGTCGCTGTTGGTCTAGCCATCGTTAACACCCTTCCTTATCTTAATACTAACTTTAGTATATACCCCGATAGGTATATATGCAAAGGATGAGCTCACGACTTTTATTCGATTTCTTTTTGCCATCTTTTTAATAATTTATATAGTTGGTCCGTTTCGATTTCAACAGTGTTTTCTCCATTAAAAACATCTAAAGCATCTTCTATCGTCGTATTCGTCGGTGTAACTGTCACCGTTGTACGGTTTCCTGTGTACGTAATAGTACCTTGTTTTACACGTTTAATTTGCTCAAATTCATTTAAAATTTGCCAATTACGCAGAGGTGCATCAACCATTAAAAATTCCTCAAGTAATGTTAAGTTGGGATCATCAAACTGAATAACTTTCCGTTTTTTCCTTCTTTCGCCACGTTGCAACGTAATTTCTTTAATTGAGTAGTTCAACTTTTTCTCCCTACTTTCAATAAATTGGAAAGGCAGAAATAATTTTTTCTTCTTCATCGAGATACATTCGGATTACGATTCCTTCTTCTGTTAAACCTTCATATGTATTTCCGGATATAAATTGTTTTGTTTCATAAGCTTCATTAATCCCATCGATAACTTCTTGCGTACTCCAATACAGTGGGAAAAAAGTAGAAATACCTTTGTTTCCCGACTTTTTTATACCATCTATTTCTACTTCGGCCTCATACACTCCGTTTGTATCCGGATCAGTTCTCGTTCCCTCTACTACTTTACCTTTAGCTGTCGATAATCCCTCGTAATGAAAGCCTACCGCTTCACCTTGGCGGTTTATTTCTCCTTCTAAAATATGTTCTAAAGCTCCTTCTCTAAAATTATCTGTATTAACTAATTGTTCAATGGGAATGTCTTCAGTCTCTAAAAACTCATCAATCCACCCACTATCTTCAGGGAATAAAGCACAGCCTGTTACAGTTATCGTCAATAATAATAGTGCGATAATTCGGACTATACGTTGTATCATGTCTCTTCCCCTTCCGAACACAATTTTCTTTAAAAAAAGAAGAGGTTAATGCTTTCTCACCTCTTCTTTCTCTAATTATCCCCTCGTATATTGACGCATATGTTCTTTAATGCCGGTTAAACGTACTGGAGCTGGATCTTCTGTATCAATCGTAAATGTAGAACCATCCGTTGGTAAAGATTGTTCAAATATTTCTTCATACTCTTGTACAGAAATTCGTTTGCGATTATTAAACATTTCGTTATGTACTTCCGTAAATAAATAATCTTTATAATTTTCTTGTAATGTTATCGTAAAAAATTCACCGACGGCACCAGAGCCGTAACTAAATAGACCGATTTTTGCATTTGGTTTTAATGTATCGACATGTTCCAATAAGGATAATAGACTTAAATAAAGCGAAGCAGTGTACACATTTCCGACCTTACGACCATATTGAGTGCTTGCGTCGTAGTAATCTAATAAACGTCGCTGTGTATCTTCACTTCCTTCGTCGATAATCGTCTCCAACGCTTTTTTCCCCATTTTTGTATAGGGTAAATGAAAACAAAGAGCTTCAAAATCATCTAACGTTTCGTTTGTTTTATCTTTATATGCCTTCCAGACATTATTGAAAAATTTTATATATTGTTCATTAGAATACTTCCCATCGACATAGGCATATTCGGAATAGTTCGGCCGCCAAAAATCCATGATATCTTTCGTAATGAAAGTACTCTCATCATTCAGACGCAATACTTTTGGATTGGCGCTAATTAACATCGCTACAGCTCCAGCACCTTGAGTTACTTCACCTGGTGTATTTAAGCCATAGCGTGCAATATCTGAAGCTAATACAAGAACCTTTCGATCTGGATGAAGTGCTACATGCCCCTTGGCTAATTGTAGTGCAGCCGTACCACTATAACAAGCGTGTTTTAATTCGATTGACCGTACTTGTTCAGGGAGTCCGATTAAACGATGGACGTATACACTCGCTGCTTTCGACTGATCGATTCCTGTTTCTGTTGCAAACATAATCAAATCAATAGCTTCTTTATCTTCTTCTGTTAACATTTGTAATGCTGCATTTGCTGCAAGTGTAACCGGATCTTGCGAAAGAGGTGCAACGGCCATTTCATCCTGACCGATTCCGATTGTATATTTTGCTGGCTCTTCATTTCGTGCTTTTGCCAGTTCATTCATGTCCACGTATAAGTGGGGAATATTAAAGCTAATTTTCTCGAGGCCTATTTCCATAATAATTCTCCTTAATCTTTTTTCTATCGACTTATTCAACTTGTTTAAAAGATGAATATCTTTTTCATATAAGTATTTTCTCATACTTAATTCAGAAAATAAAGGCGTTGCATTTTAACACAGAACTATTTTCGAACGTTTTGTGAAATGATATCAATATACAACTAAATATGGTAAAAGAATCCACTCAATCTCAACTATAATGTATAGTATATAGCATTTTTTCTAAATAATTAGTAGGGGGGCTTACTTAATTATATAATCCATTAGTTTGGATAAATAGAAAACGGACTGAATCATTTTTTTACGATTCAGTCCGTTAGTTTCTAGACTAAGTAATTATAGCCTTTAAGTTTACTTTTTATCAGCTAACCACTGAGCAACTGCATCAGCTTCATCTTCTTCAAGGGAAACACTTGGCATTGATCCAAGACCATTATCGATAATGTCTACGATTTCCTCAGCTGAGTAAGATGAACCTACTGCGTTTAAATCTGGACCTACACCACCTGATAAGTCCTCTCCGTGACAGCTAGCACAGCTCTGCTGGAATACTTCTTCAGCTAAAGCTGCATCGTAAGTTCCACCTTCACCAGCGTCGTCACCAGCTTCTTCAGTTTCAGTTTCTGTTGTCTCATCTACGCCTGTATCTTCAGCAGCATCGTCGCTACCACCACAAGCACCGAGAACTAATACCGTTCCTAAAAGAACAGCCATTAACCATTTTTTCATGAAGATCCCCCTCATTAATTTGTAATCAAACCCTATTATAACCTATTTCTACATTTTTCATACTGATTTCACAAATTCGTCAAAAAATTGTCGTAATGTAATACTTTAATTCATTTGTGAACGTAAGTAAGCATCGATAAAAATATCAATATCGCCATCTACGACTGCTTGTACGTTACCAACTTCTACATTCGTACGGTGATCTTTAACCATCGAGTAAGGATGGAAAATGTAAGAACGTATTTGGTTTCCCCAGCCAATTTCTTTTTGTTCTCCTCGGAGTTCAGCGAGTTCTTGTTGTTTTTTTTCGATTTCTATTTGATATAACTTCGATTTCAACATTTTCATCGCTTGTTCTCGATTTTTAATTTGTGATCGTTCCGATTGACAACTGACAACGGTATTTGTAGGTAAGTGAGTAATTCGAACAGCTGAGTCAGTTGTATTTACGTGCTGTCCACCAGCACCACTTGCTCGATAGGTGTCAATTTTAATATCTTCATTGTTAATTTCAATTTCTACGGTATCATCTAGTTCTGGTGATACATCACAAGAGACAAAGGAAGTATGCCTTCTACCTGAGGCATCAAAAGGAGAAATTCGTACGAGTCGATGGACTCCTTTTTCCGCCTTTAAATACCCGTAAGCGTTGTGACCTTTTATTAAAAGGGTCACACTTTTTACTCCTGCTTCGTCTCCAGCTAAATAGTTTAACGTTTCGACGGTAAAGTTTTTACTTTCTGCCCATCGTTGATACATCCGTAATAAAATACTTGCCCAGTCTTGAGATTCTGTTCCACCTGCACCGGGATGTAGCTCTAAAATTGCGTTATTTTTATCATACGGTTCGCTAAGCAACAGTTCAATCTCAAAGGATTCGATTCGTTCCTTCAGGTCTACTAATTCCATTTCTAGCTCTTTGATTAATTCTTCGTCTGCTTCTTCTTTAATCATTTCGTAAAGAACTTCGACATCTGCTACTTTTTCTTCTAAGATTTCAAAGGCTTCGACCTGACTCTTTAGCAAGTTCGATTCATCAATTACCTTCTGTGCTTCAGTTCTATCATCCCAGAAACTTGCTTCTGACATTTTTGCTTCTAATTTACTTATTTGGGTCTTCTTTTCCGTTAAGTCAAAGAGACCCCCTAAATTCTTCTACTCGTTCACTTATATAGTCGATTGTCTGTTTAGCTTCTATCATATCCATACTCTAATACTCCTCCTAATAAATTCGATTAAGTTAAGTGCGTCCGTGACAATGTTTATATTTCTTGCCACTACCGCACGGACATGGATCGTTTCTTCCGACCCTTTCTTTCCGAACATAAGGTTGACGAGGAGCCTGTTCCCCTTCTGTACTACCTGCTACTGCTTTTGTATTCTTGGCTACTTGTTCGCGCTGGATATTGCTTTCAATTTGAGCTTTCATTATATAACGGGCAATTTCTTCCTCGATACTTTCAATCATTGCTTCAAACATATTAAATCCTTCAATTTGATATTCGCGCAATGGATCGTTTTGCCCGTATGCTCGTAAATGAATTCCTTGACGGAGTTGGTCCATTTGGTCGATGTGATCCATCCATTTCGTATCGACTGTTCGTAAGACGATTACTTTTTCAAACTCTCGCATTTGTTCTTCAGTTAATTGTGCTTCCTTTTCATCATAGCGAGCAAAAATTCGCTCTATTAACATACGTTTAATTTCTTTACGTTCTTTATTTTTAATCTCTTCTAAAGAAATATCCTCTTTTTCAAGTAAATTACCATGTACATATTCGATTACTGCTTCATAATTCGATGCCTCTTCATCCTCTTCATCGATATGAGTCGCAATTAAACGATCGACGACAGATTCAATCATTTGTTCAATAATCGGACGAACACCATCTTCAGCAGCGATTACTTCATATCGTTGTTTATAAATTACTTCACGCTGCTCGCGTAAAACATCGTCGTAAGAAAGAATTGTCTTTCTAGCATCGAAGTTATTTCCTTCTACTCGCTTCTGTGCTGATTCAACAGCTCGGGTAATCATCCTGCTTTCGATAGGTTGGTCATCATCAATCCCGAGACGATCCATCATTGATTTTAAGTTATCGGAACCAAAGCGACGCATCAGTTCGTCTTCCATCGATAGGTAAAATTGAGATACACCAGGGTCACCTTGACGACCAGCTCGTCCTCTTAATTGGTTATCGATTCTTCGGGACTCATGTCTTTCTGTTCCAATTACGGCTAAACCTCCGAGCTCGATCACACCTTCGCCGAGCTTAATATCTGTTCCTCGTCCAGCCATGTTTGTCGCAATGGTAACTGCACCTTTTTGTCCGGCATTTTCGATAATTTCAGCTTCTCGATGGTGGTTTTTCGCGTTTAAAACGTTATGTTTTATTCGCTCGCGCTTTAACATTTGGGAAATAAGTTCGGAAGTTTCAACCGCAACTGTTCCGACCAGAACTGGTTGTCCCGTTGCATGTCGTCGTTTAATCTCTTCGACAACAGCTTTGAATTTCGCGTCCATTGTTTTATAAATCATATCAGGACGATCATCCCTAATAACTGGTTTGTTCGTTGGAATTGCGATTACTTCCATATTGTAAATATTGCGGAATTCTTCTTCTTCAGTCTTAGCTGTACCCGTCATACCAGCCAACTTACGGTACATACGGAAATAGTTTTGGAACGTAATGGATGCAAGTGTCATGCTTTCATTTTGAATTTTTAAGCCTTCTTTTGCTTCGATTGCTTGGTGCAAGCCATCACTATAACGACGTCCCTTCATTAAACGACCCGTAAATTGATCGACGATTACGACTTCACCATCTTCGATTACATAGTCCGTATCACGATGCATCGCGACATGAGCACGTAAAGCCTGATTTATGTGGTGCGTAATTGATACGTTACTAATATCGAACAAATTATCGATTCCGAAGAATTTCTCCGCCTTATTAATTCCCTCTTCCGTTAATTGTACTCCTTTAGTCTTCTCATCGTAGGTATAATCTTCTTCACGTTTTAATGTAGTAACGAAAGTATTGGCTTGCTGATACATAGTGGCGGATTTTTCAGCGGATCCGGAAATAATTAACGGTGTTCGAGCCTCATCAATTAAAATAGAGTCCACTTCATCAATAATCGCATAGTTTAGTGGACGTTGAACCATTTGCTCCTTATATAAAACCATGTTATCTCGCAAATAATCAAAACCAAATTCATTATTCGTTCCGTATGTTATATCTGCTTCATAAGCTTCCTTTTTCTCTTCATTCGACATTCCACTTATATTTAAACCTACTGATAGGCCGAGGAATTCATAAAGTTGTCCCATCTCTGTTGCATCTCGTTCAGCTAAATATTCGTTCACCGTAATTACATGGACACCATCGCCGGTAAGGGCATTTAAATAAGCTGGCATTGTGGAGGATAACGTTTTTCCTTCTCCTGTTTTCATCTCAGAAATATTTCCTTCGTGTAATACAATTGCTCCCATTAGCTGAACTGGATACGGTCGCATATCTAAGACTCGTTTAGATGCTTCCCGTACAACAGCATAAGCTTCTACTAATAAATCATCTAACGATTCACCTTGTTTATATCGTTTTTTAAACTGTTCAGTCATTTGTTGTAACTCTTCATCTGAGTAAGCTTCAAATTTAGTTTCTAATGCTTCGATTTCATCTACTGTTTTTTGAATACGATTAAGTTGTCGTTGATTACTATCACCAAAAATTCGTCTTACCCATTTAATCATTCATAACGCTCCTCAACTTATTTCAGTTTTTATAAAACTATCCACATTACATCATAACATTAATAAAGATTGAATGACAACTTGCTTACTATACGAAGAAAGTGGCTTATATTTAATTTTAAAAAAGAATAGCCTACCAGGAGGGAGACGGTAAGCTATTCTTGTAAAAGAGAGGAGTTTCAGAGGACTCTAAGAGGTTCATGTGGGGGAAAAGATGATGCGGTTTAATTTTTCACCCGTATTTCAATTTGTTTAATTTTCTCCTCTAGATCAGAAACTTTTTTGTTTGTATGAGCTACAATCCTCATTAATTGACTAATAACTTGTTCTTGCTGTACGACTTTTGTAGTGAAATGATGAACCTCTTTTTTCAAACTTCTACCTCCTTAAAAAGTGGTGTATTATTTATATACCAAAATATATAATTTTGGACAAATTTCTAAAAATTGTTTTTAGCATACGAATTCTTGTATTTTCTTGAAGAAATTTAACTTTTAGACAAAAATAATAGCAAAACTCGATATTTTATACTTGTTTTTTTGTCAAATTTCATATTTAGCTTTTTCTTCGACAAATTTCGACAAACTTCAATCTTTTGTCACAAATTAGTTTTAGAATAAGAAAGAATCAACAAAAGTAAGTAAGAATTTAGAAGAGCGGTTTGTGTAGCTAGTGCATTTATAAACCTTTATTACCTTGTGTTATAATGCATAACTGTTTTAGTTTTTTTAATCACACATCAACACATTTGCCTCTAGATACACTTATACGTAATTGATAGTCAAAAGAGCCAGCAAAACTTCTGAACAAAAGAAAAACGGACTAAGTCTCTACACAATAGAGAAACTTAGTCCATCCATTTCTTTATAGGTTGGTTTTGCTCCATCCTGCCTATTTAATTTATTTTTTAAAACTTTAGTTATGTGGCTCGATTAAACCGTATTTGCCATCTTTTCGACGATATACAACGTTTGTGTCATTTGTCTCTGCATTCGTGAATACGAAGAAGTTATGGCCTAACATATCCATTTGTAAAATAGCCTCTTCCGAATCCATCGGCTTTAAGTTAAAACGCTTTGTTCGAACAATTTCAATTTCATCGTTATCTTTATCATTTTCTTCGTCTTTAAAAATAAATTGCTCGATACCTTTTTGACGAAACTTACGATTAACTTTCGTTTTATGTTTACGAATTTGACGCTCGAGCTTATCAACAACTAAGTCGATTGCAGCGTATAAATCGTTATGTTGCTCTTCAGCACGTAATAATAAGTTTGTCATTGGAATAGTTACTTCAATTTGTTGCTCTTCATTATAGACACTTAAGTTCACATGAACATCAGATGTCGGCGGCGTATCGAAATATTTGTTTAGTTTACCAATTTTCTTTTCGACATACTCGCGAATCGGGCGGGTAACCTCAATATTTTCACCACGTATATTGTAATTCATATAAGTGTCCTCCTTTTACATAGTATGTATATTATACTACTATTCCGACGGTTATTTCTACCCCTTTCACAATTTAGTAGAAAACTCCTTATTTTTAACTAATGAATAAAAGTATTTCTGAAAACAAAAAGGATTGATCTTTGTTAAATAAATCTCGATCAATCCCTTTTAACGTTTATAGTTTATCATCTACGTACATGCCATCAACTGTTTCTAAATTTTTATATGGATTAATATAGGTCTTGTCCGAATCTCTTTTCTGTTTTAACTGACGTAAATCGGTTTTCACCGCCCGAAAAAGCTCATTCATTTTCTCTTTGATTGTTTCATCCATTTTAATAATTTGTTTACCAAGTGTTTCTTCTTCTTCTGTATACGGTGGTTTAACTTCTTGCATGAGTTCTTCTCGTTGTACAAGAAGTTTGTTCATTTCGTCGATTAGCTTTTCTCGTTCTTCAAAGGTTTCATAAGGTTTTTCGACAACTTCTAGCAGTTGCTTTGTCGTTTTATAAAGCGGTTGTATCCGTTCCATTACACTTGAGCACCTTGTACGTAATTCGGAGCCTCTTGCTTCATCGCGTCCTTCCACGTATCACGAAACTCTGTAATTAATCCAAGAGCTTCGTTGATTTGTTCGAGGTTGTTTTTTATATTTCCTTCTTGTAATAGATGAAGAATATAATCATAAAGAGACATCATTTGTTTTGAAATTTCTACTTCTGGATCAAGTGTAATCATTAGTTCGCGGATAATATCTTGAGCTCTTTGTAATTGTTTATTTTTTAACTCGTAATCGTTTTTCTCCAAAGCTTTGATACCTTGATTTATAAAACGAATACAACCATTGTATAACATCAACGTCAATTGTGGACCAGAAGCAGTATTAACCGAGTTATTCTGGTACGATTGTAGTTGTTTAGACATCATTTTGTCTCCACTCTCCTACCTTAATATTATTGCATACCACCAAATTGTGAGAATAAATAGTTCGCCTGATCCGATAAACGGGCAATAGCCTTCTCCATTGCAGTAAACTGTGACCAATAACGTTGTTCAACTTGAACCATACGTCTTTCGTAATCAGTAATTCGTTCGTTTAGACGCTTCATTTCTTTTCCTAAAGTATAGTTATCTAACGTTTGGGTACTTCTACCAGCCTGGCGTTCAATATTACCCCTTACGCGATCGAGAGATTCATCAAAACGATGGATTATTCCTTTACTTTCACCGTCTGTATTATTAGCAAAAAGTTTATATACATCATCTGGATTATCCCGTAATGCAGCTTTAAGCTTCTCTTCGTCAACTTCTAATTTACCACCGTCTAAGTAATTTTTCGTTGTCGTAATCCCGATTTGACTTAAAAGTGTATACTCTCCGCCAGTTTCGACCTTTCCTTGAAGGCTCCCTCGTAATGAGAACATTCCATTTTGAATTGCCGCCTCACCACGGAGTATACCGCTTTTTGCTTTTTCTTCCCATAGTTCGATTTGTCTATCTGTCATCTCGGCTTTCTGTTCTTCCGTTAACGGTAAATAGTCGCGATAACGCTCTTCAGTTTGCGATTGATTCATCGCCTCAATTACTTCATTATATTTATTTACAAAGTCCATTATTTTTTCAAAAGAGGTATCGATATCATTTTGTACGGAAATGCTCACATTCGTTTCTGTTACATTATGAAATTCAAAGGTAACACCATTTAATGTGTATGAGTTCTCTCTCGACTCGATTGTTAAACCATTATTGTACGTAAAAATTGCATTTTTACCACCGGACTCATTTCCTTGAGATAAGCCGAGGGTGTTTGTAAAGAAGGTATTACCTTCGAAAGTTATTTCTGCACCATTTTCATTATAAGCGCCAGAACGTGTGGCTTCTAATACGACTCGATTTTGAGACTCATCAAAAAAAGCTCGAACATTGCCTTCACTTGCCCTTTCAATATTACGTAATACTTGATTTAATGTATCTCCTTCTTCAACAGTGAATTCATGTTCGATTGCTTCACCATTTTGATCGTAGGTATAGTAGGTATAGGTACCGGCGACATCAGCACTCATTTTACTTTGTAAGGTATATTCGATTGATTCACCTATGTTCATTGCTCGTGTTGCTAATTGTTCAACACGAATGTCGTACGTACCATTTGAAGCTGAAGATGATGCTGTTGCTGTTACCGCTCCTTCATTTGAGGATACAGTAGCTTTGGGATTGTACGTACGGGACAACTTCATATCGAGCATCATGTTATCTAGTTCTAATAATTTACTATTAATATCCCGAAAGGCATCGCGCTTCCATTCAAGTTGTGTTTGTTGCTGTCTTAATCTTTCTAAAGGCATTCTTTCTGCTTCCATTAACTTTTCGACCATTGCTTCAATATCCATACCCGAAACAATGCCACCAACGCGCATTACCATTATTACTCACCCTTTGTTAAACATTTTACACTCTTTCATCGACGAGTAATCCCATATACTCGGCCATAGCTACATATATATCTAGCATTTTTTTTGGCGGAATTTCTCGAATCACTTCATTGGTTGATGGATCGATAATTGTTACGTAATAATCATTTAAGTCCTCATGGTAGACGAACTTCAAGTCCGTTACCACTGGTTCTAAAAATTCATTCACATTATTAACTGCTAATTGTACATCATCTTTATTAATTTCATTGCTTTCTTTAGCTTTTTTAATTTGTGGGGCTTGATGTTCGGCTTGACGGCTTTGGGACTCAAAATAATTAGTTGAAGCTACAGTGGTTGTAAATTGATCTACCTTCATTTCAATACAACTCCTTACTCACTCTTCCATTCTACCTATAATATCGGCGACCTTTTGTAAATATAAAGTTATTTGTCCCTAATTTGGATAATTTCATGAAGTGAAGAAAAAAGTTCAGTGGAAATATTTGCTGCTTCACTATTTTGTAATTGAATCGCTTCGTACACTTCTTTTCGATGCACTTCTACCGATTTCGGTGCTTCGATCCCTATTTTTACTTGATCCCCTTCAATAGCAATGATCTTTATTTCAATATCGTCGCCGATTTTAATAGCTTGTTTTCGTTTTCGTGTAAGTACTAGCATTATTTTGCCCCACTTTCAAGTTTATCTTGGGGGATCTTTTCCCGCATGGAATACGTATCATTCTGCAAAATATATTGTTTTCCGTGCCGATTTTTCAAGTTGATAATGAGCGGTGCTTTTAAATTAATTGTACTATCGGAAAAAGGTTCCCGTAACGTTAGCACCGTTAAAACAGCGACATCTTTCTCATCTTTAATCGATAGAGTTTCAATTGCGTGATCGTTCAATTCAATGGAATAAGTTTCGAATAATAAATATGGATTGATAACGAAAAAAGCGAGCTCCGGTGTACGAACCGATTGTAGTAATTGAAACATCACTTGTTCAGCGATATCTAATAGAACGAATTCAGTTTCTTCTTCAAAACCGGGTAATCCTGATTTAAAAGTGATTAGTTTATCTTGTGATACCTCTACTTCTCCTAAATATTTCGTCTGTATAATCAATCAGATTGCATCCTTTCGTCATTAAAGCTCGTCTATACATACAAGTCGACTACAGATATTTGTAACTCAGGGTATTGTGCCATAGAAATATTGACTCCACCACGATAAAAAGTGACCTCTGGCTTCTGTGGTTCAACTTCGATAATTGGTTTACGAGGTTGAACATCGATAACCAAATCGCCTGGTTCATAATTTATTTTTACCGAAAAAGGTGATGGCACATACTTTATGCTGAGTTGCTTCATTTGTGGATGGCCATTTTCAATAGCTTGTTCAGCGATATAATTGACGTCTTCTTCAATGCGAATTAATTGTGCACCTTGTTCTGCACGCCTAGCCATCCCTTCTTGTATCGCTCGCATCCCTTCTTGGGCGTGCATTTCATTCAGTCGAAGCGTACTCATTAAATTACGTTCTTCCCAAGCTTGGGTTTGATCGATATTTAATTTTCCCGGTGTCGTATTAATTGTCATTTCCGCTTTCGGTTGTTCAATCGATTGT
>Ga0079226_10003072_pt1 | contig 12863 bp, 10 predicted proteins | sample Poulit2014_FD_76345 | JGI IMG/M metagenome (GOLD analysis project Ga0079226, IMG submission 76345) | Agricultural soil microbial communities from Georgia to study Nitrogen management - Poultry litter 2014 | ecosystem: Environmental > Terrestrial > Soil > Agricultural land | place: USA: Georgia... | reverse complement strand
TCTTTATCCATTTTGTTAACAGCAACAATAATTGGAACTTCAGCTGCTTTAGCATGGTTAATTGCCTCAACTGTCTGTGGCATAACACCGTCATCCGCAGCAACAACTAAAATCGCAAGGTCTGTTACTTGGGCTCCACGTGATCGCATACTTGTAAACGCCTCATGACCCGGCGTATCTAGAAATGAGATCTTCTTGCCTTCATATTCGACCTGATATGCTCCAATATGTTGCGTAATGCCCCCGGCTTCACCTTCAGTAACCTTAGTATGACGAATGGAATCAAGCAATGTTGTTTTCCCATGATCAACATGACCCATAATTGTTACTACTGCTGGTCGCTCTACTAAATCTTCCTCTTCATCTTCAGTTATATACTTATCTAAATCTGTATCATCTAAAATAATTTCCTTTTCTACTTTAGTATTATACTCTCCGCATATTAACTCAATGGCATCATCATCTAAATCTTGATTTTTTGTTGCCATAATACCTAGGAACATGAGATTTTTAATAATTTCAGATGTGTCAATCTTAAGTTTATCGGCTAATTGGCTAACAGTTAGCGTACCACTATAAGTAATTTTCTTTTGTTTCGTTTGTGATCCGCCTTTTTTTGTTGATCCTTTATTCGCTCTTTTGTTCGTTTGTTTTTTCTTTGACTCAGTCTTCTTTGGTTTGTCTGATGTTGTTGTCTTATTCATTTCTTGATCGAGTTTATTTTTAATGTCCGATGAAATCATGGACATATGATTGGAAATATCAACATTAAGATCTTTTAACTTTTCTAAAACCTCTTTACTTGTCATATTATTTTGTTTGGCATATTCATAAACACGCATTTTACTCATACGTTCACCCCCGAAATTAATTATACCCGAGTAATTGACTTATTTTAGTTGCAAACCCTTTATCTAAAATAGCTATTGCGACTCGTTGTGATTGACCAATTGCATGTGACAATGTATTTCGGTCACATATGGTCACACATGGTATATTGTATGTGTTACATTTATTCATTAACTTCTTTCGTGTGTGTGGACTACAATCGTTTGCAATTAACACGAGTTTTGCACGCCGATGCTGAATGTCTTTGACAATCTTATCAACACCTAATGAACATTGTCGTGCACGATAAGCTAACCCTAATAGATTTAAATAGTTATTATTATTCATCTTATTTCTGATCCACTATTTCTCTTAATTGCTCATAAATTGAAGCGTCTATTTCTGATTTAAATTGTTCCTGAAGTACTTTTGTTTGTTCTGCTTCCTCAATGACGCTCAATTCTTTCGATAAATATGCGCCCCTTCCGTTCTTTTTACCGGTCGGATCGACAAAGATGTCGCCATCTTTCGTTCGTACGACTCGAATAAGCTCGCCTTTTGGTTTCATCTCTTTTGTAACAACGCATTTTCGTAGAGGTATTTTCCTTTTCTTTTGATGCATATGAGCAACCTCCTTAGTTAGTCAAATAAACGGTCATCATCAACTTCTTCAACTTCATCTACAAAGTCATCACCGAATATATCTTCTTCAGGAAGAATGCCTTCTTCACGTGCTCCTGTTTCACTTTTTATATCAATCTTCCACCCAGTCAATTTAGCAGCTAACCTGGCATTTTGTCCACGTTTGCCAATTGCTAATGATAATTGGTAATCAGGTACAATAACAGTTGTAGCTTTTTCCTCTTCATCTACAATAACATCGATAACCTTTGAAGGACTTAAAGCGTTAGATACGTAAACAACCGGATCATCAGACCATTCAACGATATCTATTTTTTCACCTTGCAGTTCGTCTACTATCGTTTGTACACGCTGGCCTTTTTGTCCAACACACGCTCCAACAGGATCGATGTCTGGATCAGTTGCATGGACAGCAATTTTAGATCGATCGCCAGCTTCTCTCGCGATGGATTTAATTTCCACAATTCCTTCGAATATTTCCGGTACTTCCATTTCAAAAAGACGCTTGAGTAAACCCGGATGTGATCTAGAAATAAAAATTTGCGGACCTTTAGTTGTGTTTTCAACTTTCGTCACATACACTTTCAAACGATCATGAATAATGTATTCATCCGTAGACATTTGTTCAGATTCAGCTAACTTTGCTTCAATTTTTCCTAAGTTAACATAGACGAACCGGTGGTCTTTCCTTTGAATAATTCCTGTCATCACGTCTTCTTCACGATCAGCATATTTATCATAAATGACACCACGTTCTGCTTCTCTTACACGTTGAGTTACAACTTGCTTTGCGGCTTGAGCGGCAATTCTTCCAAAATCTTTTGGTGTCACTTCGACCTCAATAATATCTTCTAATTCATAATTGGGATCAATTTCTTTTGCATCACTTAAAGAAATCTCTTCCTGATCATTATTAACCTCTTCAACTACTTCTTTTCTGGCAAAAATACGCATTTGATTAGCTTCAGAATCGAGATCGACTCGAACATTCGTTGCAGACTGAAAGTTTTTCTTATAAGCAGATATAAGGGCTGCTTCTAATGCCTCTAAAAGGATTTCTTTATCAATACCTTTTTCTTTTTCTAAATAATCAATCGCCTCAAACAATTGATTGTTCACTACTATTTCCCCCTTTATAATGCAACAGCAAGTCTTGCTGTTGCAATTTTATCAAATGGAATATCAACTTGTTTCTTTCGTGATAATACTTGGTATTCTATCGTTGCGACATCATTTTCAAAGTTAATTAAAATACCTTCAAATTCCTTTTCTCCATCAATATGAACGTACAATGTTACATATATATTTTTGTTAATACTTTTTTTAAAGTCTTCCTTCGTTTTTATTGGGCGTTCAACACCCGGCGAGGAAACTTCTAGAAAATATGCCCCTTTAATTAAATCTTCTTCATCTAGTTTATCGCTTAGTTCGCGGGATACGAGACCACATTCTTCAATATCAACGCCATCCTCTTTGTCGATATATACCCGTAAGTACCAATCTTTTCCTTCTTTAACATATTCAATATCAAATAATTCTAATCCTCGCTCAGCAAGGATAGGCTCTACTAATTGTTCAGTAACCTTTCTTACACTACTCACTTGATATCCTCCTTTATTCAATTGTTATAACTTATAATTGTTATCATAAAAATAGTGACTTATGGTTAATCAACCAAAAAATCTGTCTTTGTTTTATAAAATTTCCCCAAGGGATTTTTATTCTAGTTGTATTGGGACTATTACTTCAATCTTTGGCTAGTCATTGAACCATTATACAAGATTTCAAGTACTTCTCATTTTATTTTAAACCTCTTTTGTGCAGAAAGTAGAAATTATAAAATATCATTCCTTGTATTTATTATGTGCATTTTTCACATATTTCATTTGAATCATTTGTTCATTCAATATAAAACCCCTGCCATCACGAAGGGCAAGGGAAGTACACAGATGTATAAAGAAAGAGTGGGAAATTCTCCCACTCTTTTACAAAAGCCGTATCGCATCTTATCAATAAGACTATATCATAAGTTTTTTATAGTTGCAACATATTGGAAAATATTTTGATCGATTTAAAAGAGTGATAACTGATTTTCTTCGGCCATTCCTTCTAAACATCCGTGTTGATCTAAGTACTCTAAAACAGTCTTAGAGATTTTGCTCCGTTCTCGTAAGTCTTCTTTTGACAAAAACTCTCCTTCTTCTCTTGCCTTTACAATGTTAAGTGCAGCATTTGTTCCTAAACCATCAACTGCATTAAATGGTGGTATGAGTGAGTTGTCTTCAACGATAAAGTCAGTTGCACTTGATTTATATAAATCTACACGTTGGAATGAAAAGCCTCTTTCATACATTTCTAATGCAACCTTGAGAACAGTCAGTAGGTTTCTTTCTTTTGGTGGTGCATCATTTCCTTTTGCTTTAATATTTTCAATCCGATCTTTTAAAGCTGCTGCTCCCTTAACCATTGTATCTAATTCAAAGTCACGTGCGCGAATAGAGAAATATGCCGCATAAAAATAAATCGGATAGTAGACTTTGAAGTAAGCAATACGAACAGCCATTAAAACATATGCTGCCGCATGAGCTTTAGGGAACATATATTTGATTTTCTCACATGACTCAATATACCAATTCGGTACTTGGTGCTTTTTCATCTCTTCAATCCATTCTTCTTTTAAACCTCGACCCCTTCTTACAGATTCCATAATTGTAAACGCTAATGATGCCTCAAGACCTTGATGCATTAAATAAACCATAATATCATCCCGACAACCAATAACATCGGATAATTCACATATCCCGTCATTAATTAAATCTTGTGCATTACCAAGCCATACATCTGTACCATGTGATAGACCAGAAATAATAACGAGCTCGGCAAATGTTTTAGGTTTCGTTTCTTCAAGCATTTGTCTAACAAACTGGGTTCCAAACTCTGGTACACCTAGTGTGCCTGTTTGACACCCTATTTGCTCTGGCTTTACACCAATTGATTCAGTACTTGAAAAGATTTTCATAACCTTTTCATCATCAATAGGGATAGTCGCCGGGTCAACCCCACTTAAATCTTGTAACATACGTATAACTGTAGGATCATCATGACCAAGTATATCAAGTTTAAGTAAATTATTTTCTATTGAATGGAAATCAAAATGCGTTGTTTTCCATTCACTCTCTTGGTCATCTGCTGGGTATTGGATTGGTGTAAAATCGAATATTTCTTTATCTTCCGGAACAACAATAATACCACCTGGATGTTGTCCAGTTGTTCTTTTAACCCCTGAACATCCTTGCACAAGTCGATCGATTTCCGCATTTTTAAAATGAAATTGATTGTCTGAAGCATATCCTTTAACATACCCATAGGCTGTTCGTTCGGCGATCGTACCTATCGTACCTGCACGATAAACATTATCTTCACCAAATAATTCCTTCGTATAATTATGTGCTTTTGGTTGATATTCTCCAGAAAAATTTAAATCTATATCTGGAACTTTATCCCCTTCAAATCCTAAAAATGTCTCAAATGGTATGTCTTGGCCATCTTTCGTTAACGGCTGATCACATTGTGGACAGTTTTTATCTTGTAAATCAAATCCACTAGCGACTGATCCATCAGTAATAAATTCATTATAATGACACGATTCACATACATAATGTGGTGGAAGTGGATTTACCTCTGTAATTTCCGTCAATGTAGCTACTAATGATGAACCAACAGATCCTCTAGACCCAACTAAATAACCATCCATAAGTGACTTTTTAACGAGTTTATGTGAAATTAAATAAATTACAGCAAAACCATGTCCAATAATACTCGATAATTCTGTTTCTATTCTGTCCTCAACAATTTTCGGAATATCTTCTCCGTAAATCTTACGGGCATTTTCATATGTTAACTCTCGGACCTCTTGATCCGCGCCATCGATATTTGGTGTATATAAATCACTTTTTAAAGGTGATACTTCTTCAATCATGTCATTAATTTTGTGAGTGTTTGTAACAACAATCTCTTCAGCAATTTGTTCACCTAAAAACTGAAAACACTCTAACATTTCGTCGGTCGTTCTAAAATGGACATCTGGTAAGGTTTGTCGATTTAATGGATTACCTTTTTGTGAGGCAAGCAAAATTTGTCGATACAACTTTTCGTGTTTGTCGATATAATGAACATTACCAGTAGCGACGACAAGCTTATTGTTCTTCTGACCTAGTTCGACAATTTTTTTAATAATGTCTAATATTTGTGCATTGTTTTGAACTAAACCTCTATCAATTAATCCAACATAATTCGCTGGTGGTTGCACTTCTAGATAATCATAAAATTCAGCTACCTTTTCAGCTTCATCTGCAGATTTTTGCATCATTGCTTCAAAAACTTCCCCTTGGTCACAAGCAGAGCCTATTAATAAACCATCTCGATACTTTTGTAAAAGTGATCTTGGAATACGTGGTACTCGGTAAAAGTAATTAAGATGAGAAGCTGAAACAAGTTTGTATAAGTTTTTAAGGCCTTCCTGATTTTTAGCAAGTAGCGTACAGTGGAACGGTCTTGAATGTTGATAAGCTTTACCCTGGCCTAGGTGATTATTTAATTCATTATGTTTACTTATATTTTTTTCAATTAATTGTTGAATAAACTTCCAAAATAAATATCCGGTTGCCTCAGCATCATAAATAGCACGGTGATGTTGCACAAGCTCAACATCTAAATGTTTACATAGCGTATTTAATCGGTGATTTCCTAATTGTGGATATAAAAACCGGGCTAGTTCGAGCGTATCTATCACTGGATTTGTAATTGTATTGAAATTAAGTTTCTTAAATCCTTGATTTAAGAAGCCAATATCAAAACTAGCATTATGGGCAACTAGTACACTATCGTCCATCCATTGTCTAAAATCAGTTAATACATCATCTACTTCAGGAGCATCGACTAACATATCATCTGTGATCCCTGTAATATCTGTGATTACTTGAGGAAGCGGTCGATGTGGGTTAGCAAATGATTCAAATTTATCGATTATTTCACCTTCATGTATTTTAACACCAGCAATCTCAATAATTGTGTCATAAACTGCTGATAGACCCGTAGTTTCCACATCAAATACGACATATGTACCAGATGTTAAGTCAATGTCTTGTTCGTTATAAGCGATCGGTACACCATCATCTACTAAGTGTGCTTCAACACCATAAATAACTTTAATATCTGACTGAGCACTTGCCTGATGTGCCTCTGGAAAACCTTGTACTCCTGCATGATCTGTTAAAGCGATCGCCCGATGACCCCATTTTTCAGCTTGTTTAATAAGATCGCCTGGAGAAACGACCGCATCAAGTTGACTCATTGTTGTATGAGCATGTAATTCAATACGCCTATTATCTGCTTCTGCTTCATCCATTCTCTGTTCAACGTGCACTTCATGTATATCATTGGCCATCATTGTTAATTGGCTTGTATACATGTCTGTTTGGATTCGGCCACGTGCCTTAATCCATATGCCTTTTTTAGCCAGATTAAATTGAGCTTCATGCTCATCATCTCTTGAAAACATTTTAATCTCTAAAGAATCCGTATAGTCAGTCGCTTTAATAATTAACAGACTACGTCCAGATCGTAATTTTCTAATATCAACAGCAAAGACATATCCTTGAACAGTTACTCGTCGTTCTTCTTCAATAATATTTTCCATCGGTAGTGGTTCATCATTAATTTGATAACCGAGCATTAAAGGTTGTGATGGGTCACCATTTTGTTTATGTTGCTCGCGCTTTGCCATTTCCTGAACGGTTTTCATTGCCATTTCTTGATCTTCTAGAGCCTTTTGTTCTCTAAATTTTTCAATATCAGCTGCCTCAGTTTTAATATCAATAACTAAAGTATAGGCTTTTATTCCAACTTGTTTACAAAAGTTTTTAAATGGCTCCTCTAATCGTTTTTTCAGTGCAGACGCCTCGGCCTCATTACGGGCAGTTAACATAACATTATTATGGTCGACTCTTGGCTGTTGTGTCATTACTAAATCTTTATATGCAGGTGATAAGTGAGAAATCGTTTTTAAAAAAGCTGTCCAGTATTGAGATATCGTTTGATCTGAACACGTATCATCTTCAGCAAAAATTGACAATTCGATCGTGGCAATACTTTGAAAGGACTTTTTTAATCGTGTTAACAAGTGCTGATAAACATCAACAGGTAAAACTTGCTCAATATGTATATGAAAGTGCCACTTTTTCGATTGTCTATACACATCTAATCGCTCTAATCGACTATTTTGAAAATGACGATCTATCATGTCTGTTGGCAGTTGTATTTGTTTTAATAGTAACTCCATTTTTTCTTGCTTAGAAATGCTCATACGTATCCTCCCGTTATGGCACAATCTACATTATATATAACCCTTGCCATCGGTTGACAAGGGTTTAACACAGTTTGCGATCATTATAGGTAAATCACTAATTATTTTATAGGAACAAACGTTGTATATCATTCCAAGTGACAACAATCATCAATAACATTAACAAGGCAAACCCGATAAAGTGTACAAATCCTTCTTTTTGTGGATCAATTGGTTTACCACGTATAGCTTCAATACCAACAAATAAAAGACGACCACCGTCAAGTGCTGGTAGGGGTACTAAATTTATAATACCTAAGTTGATACTTAACATAGCTGTCCACATTAAAAAGTTCATAAATCCTGTTTGGACCACTTGATCTGTCGCATCGTAAATTCCAACTGGACCGGCAAGCATATCAATTGATAATTGCCCGGTAATTAACATCATTAAATTTGTTAAAATAAGTTTTGTCGTTTCATATGTTTGCGTAAATCCATATTTAAATGTTCCAGTAAAAGTCTTTTCAAACCCTTGATAAACACCTATTTGTCCGATGACTATTTCTTCACCATCAATATCTATGCTCTCTTGTGATTGTGGCGTAACAATTAGCGATTCCATGTCACCCTCTCGCTCAACAATCATCGTTAGTTCCTTATCTGGATTATCTCTAACGATCGAAGTAAAGCCTTCCCAAGTTGATATAGGCGTTCCCTCAATTTGTACAATTTCATCACCATTTTTAAAACCAGCTTCTTCTGCTGGACTATTTGGAACAACATCCGCAATAATTGCATGCTCTGTTGGTACTCCTTGTACAAGACCTAATATAATAAAAATGACTATAGCTAACAAAAAATTCATCATTGGGCCGGCAAATAACTGCAGTCCTCGCTGACCGACACTTTTTGAAGCAAATTGTCTATCATATGGAGCAATTTGTGTTTCCATCTCATCCATAATGAAAAAAGCTTTTCGATCAACATCAAATGTTAACTTTTCATCATGGTCACCAATTTCATAACCTTCAATAATTAATTCATGATCCAAATCAGCATGCTCTACCTCGATCACACGTGCATTCGGATGTTTCGATTTATTATTGACAATTATTTTATCAATTTTTCCTTGAGAATTAAATTCTAATCCAATATGATGACCGGGCCTTAATTCAATTATTTCAGGATCTTCGCCAGCAACTCGGACATATCCACCTATAGGAAGTAACCGAATTGTATAAAGGGTTTCATTTTTTGTAAAAGAAAATATTTTGGGACCGAAACCAATCGCAAATTCACGTGCAAGCATACCCGCACGTTTTGCAAAAATTAAATGTCCTAATTCATGGACGAAGACGAGTAGTCCAAACATAAAAATAAACGCAATGACTGTGTTCAAATATAGCACCTTCCTTTGTTCGGTGTATAATGGAATGATTTCTCGTTGTTTGACCGTTATATTAAAACGTAATTTCCTTCTGCATATAACGACTATCTATATGTAAATTATACACAAAATTAACTTAAATAAAATGAATGATATACATTAAGGGTAAAACAAATAACAAACTATCTAATCGGTCTAAAATCCCACCATGTCCTGGTAAGATTTGTCCAGAATCTTTTACACCAAAATGTCGCTTATAAGCGGATGCTGTTAAGTCACCTATTTGACCTACGACTGAAATGACAATGGATACAATGATTATAGTGAGCATTGACATATTAAATGGATATATGAGTTGAAATATGACACCTACTATAGAGGCGAGCACAATCCCACCTAAGGCACCTTCTATTGTTTTATTCGGACTAATTTTCGGCCACAATTTTCTCTTTCCTAAAGCACTTCCTAAAAAGTACGCTCCTGTATCTGTTGCCCATATAATAAATAGTATGAATAAAATATAATTTAATCCCATCATTCGTGCTTGTATCAAAAAGTAAAAACCCATACTTATGTATATTGTAGCTAAAAGCATAAAACTCGCATCATCAAAAGTAAATTTATTTTTAGATAGAACTGTATATGCTAATAATAACATGACAAAAATGATAATCAATTCGGGCTTAGTCATTAACGGGAATGATACCGTTTTTGGAAGTAACATCATCCATAAAAAACATAGTGCAATTATAGACGGCAATAAGATAAGTGTTCGACCTAAGCGCATTCTCATAAGTTCTAGCCAACCGATGGTCGCTAAGACATATGTAAGCAAAACAAAGGGCCAGTTCCCATAAATGACGAAGGGCACAAAAATGATTAAGGCAATGATTGCTGTTAATATTCGTTGTTTCATTTATATTCCTCCATAGCGCCTTTTTCTTTGTTGATAATCTCGGAGGGCTTGAAGAAAGATGTCTTCATCAAAATCAGGCCATAAAACATCTGTAAACCAAAATTCTGAATAAGCTAATTGCCAAAGTAAAAAGTTACTTAAACGTTGCTCCCCACTTGTACGAATTAAAAGATCTGGATCGCCTAATTCTTTCGTATATAAATACTTAGAAAATAGTTCTTCATCCAAGGAATCAAGCGTAACTTTATCTTCCTCAATATCGGCAACAATATGCTTAATCGCCCGCATGATCTCGTATCTGCCTCCATAATTCAATGCAAAGTTTAACAACAAACCGTCATTGTTTGCTGTTTGTTCCTTCGCATAATCAACAGCTTTTCTTGTATACGAGGGTAAAGCATCAAATTCTCCGATCGTTTCGACTTTGACATTGTTTTCCATAAGTTCGGGCAAATACGTATGTAAAAATTCCTTTGGCAATTTCATTAAAAACTCAACTTCTAGCCGCGGTCTTTTCCAATTTTCCGTAGAAAATGCATACAAAGTAAGTATTTTCACATTTTGCCGAGAAGCAACTTTGACAATTTCCTTAACAGTATTCATCCCTTCTTTATGACCTGCTACTCGCGGAAGCCCTCTTTTTTTTGCCCAGCGTCCATTGCCATCCATAATGATCGCAACATGCTCTGGTATATTAATTAGCTTACACTCTTTTTCAGTATCTATTTGTTTATTTTTAAAAAATGGAAGTTTCATTGACATTTTGTCCTCCGCACACTGTTGATCAACCCTACTCATTTTACATAGTTAACGTGAAGTATCACTTATGAAACCCATCTTCATAATACATCGTTTGAGGTTGTCAATTTTATCATGAGTCAGAGTTATCAACTCAAGGTTACTATCATATCACACTGCTTGTATGTACATATTTACATCAACGGATAATATTTTTTACTAAAGATGAATACCCATTATATCATTATACTTCGGAAAAATTAAGAACAAAATAAAAACCCCCTTATAATAAAAGAGGGCATATTTTCTTATGGAACTTTACATGACATGAATAGGCACTTTCCATAAGAAATAATTATTTGAGGTTAACCTTTGGATACGCTTCATTAAACTTCCATAATCTCTTCTTCTTTATTTTTTGCAAGCTTTTCAACTTCAGCAATATAACGATCGGTTTCCTTTTGGACACGATCCTCTGATGAACGTAATTCATCTTCAGTAATCTCACCATTTTTCTCTGCTTTTCGGTACTGATCATTTGCTTCACGGCGAATATTACGAATTTGAATTCGGGCTTCTTCAGTATATTTCCCAACAACACGTGTTAATTCTTTTCTTCTTTCCTCTGTTAATGCTGGAATATTAATCCGAATAACATCTCCGTCACTCGAAGGTGTTAAGCCGAGATCAGCTTTTAGAATTCCTCTTTCGATATTTTCTACGGACGACTTATCAAAAGGAGTAATAACGAGTAAGCGAGCTTCTGGAGTAGAAATTGTCGCTAATTGATTAAGTGGTGTTTGTGCGCCATAATAATCAACAAAAACACTGTCTAAAATACTAGGATTTGCTCGACCGGCCCTTACAGTTGCTAAATTTCTAGAAAAAGCTTGGACAGCTTGTTCCATTTTTTCACGCATTTCTTTCGTATAATCTGACATTTTATTTCCCCCTTATCGTTGTTCCAATGGACTCGCCTTGTACAACACGCTTAATATTACCTTTTTCAGTAATTGAAAATACAATTAACGGTATATCATTATCCATGCATAACGAGGATGCTGTGGAATCCATGACACCAAGACCTTCATTTAACATATCCATATAAGACAGATTATCATATTTTTCAGCATTCTTGTTAACTTTAGGATCATCAGTATAAACGCCATCAACATTATTTTTAGCCATTAAAATAACTTCAGCCTCAATTTCAGCAGCACGTAGAGCGGCTGTCGTATCGGTTGAAAAATACGGATTTCCTGTACCAGCTGCAAAAATAACTACTCGCTTTTTTTCCAAGTGCCTAATCGCTTTTCTTCGAATGTATGGTTCAGCTACTTGACGCATTTCAATAGAGGTTTGTACACGAGTAGGAATTCCGATCGTTTCTAGGCTGTCTTGGAGGGCTAGAGAGTTCATAATCGTTGCTAACATCCCCATATAATCAGCTGTTGTTCGGTCCATTCCCATTTCACTACCGACTTTACCTCGCCAAATATTTCCACCGCCAACAACGACTGCTACTTCAACTCCTAATTCAGCCACTTCCTTTACTTGTTTAGCAACTGACTGAATGACTGCGGGTTCAATACCGTATCCGCGTTCCCCACTTAAGGCTTCTCCACTTAATTTTAATACAATTCTTCGGTAACGAGCTGTAGTCATAATAACCTCCAAGCAACATTTTCAATTTTAATGTCTTAATTATGTAGTCTTGAGAAATAGGGAACAACTATGTGTTCCCTAACTGTTGTTAATTGATATTTATTTTTTCATTTGACTCATAACTTCTTCTGCAAAGTTTTCTTCGCGTCTTTCCATACCTTCGCCAACTTCATAGCGGACAAATGTTTTCACAGAAGCATTGTTCTCCTTAACAAACTTTTCAACCTTTTTGTCAGGATCTTTGACGAAGTCTTGTTCGAGCAAGCAAATATCTTCGAAGAACTTGCCTAAACGGCCTTCAACCATTTTTTCAACGATATGCTCTGGTTTACCCTCATTTA
>Ga0079226_10003071_pt1 | contig 12864 bp, 13 predicted proteins | sample Poulit2014_FD_76345 | JGI IMG/M metagenome (GOLD analysis project Ga0079226, IMG submission 76345) | Agricultural soil microbial communities from Georgia to study Nitrogen management - Poultry litter 2014 | ecosystem: Environmental > Terrestrial > Soil > Agricultural land | place: USA: Georgia... | reverse complement strand
CGACGACATCATACTGCCTGTTCAATAATGTCCGCGCAATGACGAATCCGTCTCCCCCATTATTTCCCGGTCCTACCAGCACAGCAATGGCTCCCTGTTTGCTGAGCAGATTCTCCATTTTGTCAGCGATGGCTCTCCCGGCATTTTCCATTAAAACTTTACCTTCCACTCCTACTTGTTGCATTGTGTAATGATCGATATCGTACATTTCTTTTGCGGTGACAATATACAATCTGTTCCCTCCTGACCGCACTAAAATAATATGAGACAACCATGTGAATTATGCCTAGACGAATTATTCTTCAATGACAGCTTGCGCAGCAGCATAGGTTTGACTGTGGGTAATGGATAAATGAAGGATGTTCTGCTCAAACCCCTTCATTTCAACTTGAGGAGCTCCATTATTCGATGGCAGCACCTCAATATCATGAAAACTGAGCTTTCCGATTCCAGTGCCGGCAGCTTTAGCTAAAGCTTCTTTTGCGGCAAACCGTCCCGCAAGAAATTCAATCTGACGCCGTTCATTTATTAATCGACTGAAATATTCTTTTTCTTTATGCGTTAAAATACGCTCCTTAAAACGCCCGTTCCTTTTATGTAACTTTTCGATCCGGTCCAGTTCAACCAGATCCATACCTATTCCTTTGATCATCCGAAATGTCAGTCCTTTTTTCTTTTTTAAATGTTTAAGTTGGTGATACATTGAAATATCTCTTATTATATATAGTAACAGGGATCAGACATATGTTTTCTCATAAGAAATGATGAACGTTAAAGTAGATCGTGGGATGCAATCACGTATGCCTGTCCTAATTCTATTATTGATTATCCACTCGTACACGGGTGATCATAACCTAATATATGTTGCAGGGGGACCGTTATGTTTTTACGAAATGAAAGAAGTATACGTGAATTTCGACAGCTTTATCCTATCGTATTCTGGCTCATCGTCATTCATTTAGTGTTATGGCTCATTATTAATTTCTTACAGTTACCAATTGGTGTGGAGTTATACACTTGGGGACTTGGGGTTAATTTTCTAGTAGCTGAAGGAGAGCTTTGGCGCCTGGTTACGCCAATCTTTTTACACGGGGATTTAATGCATGCCGTTTTTAATTCCTTTTCTCTCGTTTTATTTGGGCCCGCTCTTGAACAGATGCTTGGAAAGGGACGTTTTCTTTTCGTTTACTTTGGAGCAGGCATTCTTGCTAACATTGCTACGTTTATCCTGGGGCCGCTTGATATGGCTCACTTAGGCGCTTCCGGTGCAATTTTTGGTCTGTTTGGTGTGTACACGTATATGTATTTTTTCCGAAAGGACTTGCTTGATTATGGGAGCTCTCAAGTTATTATGCCCATCTTGGTCATTGGTCTTATCATGACATTTTTAAATCCGGGCATCAACATATATGCCCATGTGTTTGGTTTTGTCGGTGGTTTTGTTCTTGCTTCTTCCGTCTTAAAATACGCAAGACCCTACTTTTATATCCGAACGGAGTCCATGTCCCACCCTACAGAGCCAGGTGACGTTCAATTTAATCCGAACCGATGGAGAAAAAGACGGCTCCTCTCTCCAAAAATGAAGAAAAACCTACCGTGGATCATTATTGGAGCCTTAGCTATTCTCGGGTTGCTCAGTCGACTGTAACCCCAATCCGTTTGCCCGGCAAATTAAAAAAACCTCAGACCAATCACTCATGGCCTGAGGTTTTCTGTGTTCAGATTAATATCTTTTCTTCCGATTGCGATTGCCTTTGTTTCGGTTCTCTTTCCATCTGTTGTCACGTCCGCGTTTTCCGCTTTTACCGTAAGAACGGCCTTTTCCTCTGCCTTTACCGCCACGTCCACCACGATTGTTTTTAACACTCACCGGGGCAACAGACGAGATGCGTACCGGCGTATCCCGGCGTTCTTTTGTGAGCAACTGTAAAGCTGCTGCAATCACTGTAATCGAATCATGATCCTCTAAAATAGAGTTCGCAGCTTCATGATAAGAACTTAGATCTTTATTTTTAATAGCTTTTTCCAATTTTTCAATCGTTACTTGCTGTTGTCCACGCTGTGCATCTTTCACTGTAGGGGGCATGAGACGCTTCATCTTACTATTCGTCACTTTTTCAATGACTTGCAAATGAGCAATTTCTCTCGGTGTAATAAAAGAAACAGCTTCCCCTGTCCGACCAGCTCGTCCCGTCCGTCCAATGCGGTGGACATAGCTTTCAGGATCCTGCGGAATATCAAAGTTATACACATGAGTCACACCGGAAATATCAAGACCTCTTGCAGCAACATCGGTTGCCACCAATACGTCGATCCGGTTGTTTTTAAACTTGTTTAAAACAGACATCCGCTTGCCTTGTGTCAAATCACCATGAATGCCTTCCGCACGATACCCTCTAGCCTGCAGACCTTCTGTTACCTCATCTACACGCTTTTTCGTACGGGCAAAAACGATAGCCAAGTCCGGTGAATGAATATCCAAGTGATTGTTTAATGTTTCAAATTTATACTTCTCCGGAATTTCGATAAAGTATTGATCAATGTTATCAACTGTTACCGCTTTTGTTTTAACTTTTATCTCTTTCGGATTTTTCATCATGGTTTCAGCAATGTTACGGATTTCTTTTGGCATCGTTGCTGAGAAAAGCAAGGTTTGTCTCTCTTTAGGAATAGCTTTTAATATTTCACGAATGTCATCAATGAAACCCATATTCAGCATTTCGTCTGCTTCATCCAACACGGCTATTTTCACATGATCCGTTCGAATGGTTCTGCGGCCAATATGGTCAAGCAGGCGGCCCGGTGTTGCAACAACGATTTGCGGTCCGTCTTTTAAGGCTCTGATTTGCCTGTCCATCGGCTGGCCTCCAAATACTGCAAACGCCCGCACACGTGCAAACTTTCCAATCCGGTTAATTTCTTCTGCGACTTGAATCGCCAACTCTCTTGTTGGCGCTACAACAAGACCTTGAATCTTTCTGAGCTTCGGATCAATTCTCTCAATCATCGGTACGCCGAATGCAGCTGTTTTCCCTGTTCCCGTCTGTGCCTGGCCAATAATATCATGCCCTTCAAGTCCAAGTGGGATCGTTTCTGCCTGAATCGGAGTAGCTTCTTCAAACCCCATCTTCTTAATTGCATCCATAATCGGGGCTGTAATACCTAATTCTTTAAATGTTGTCACCTATTCGTCGACTCCTTTATTTATATTTTAAAAGAGGCCTATCGCTTCACATACTTTATATTTCATTATATCAATTCAGTCATCGGTTCGTTTTTTCCTATAACGACTTCAGCATAGTATGATGTTTTAATTAAAGTATTAGAAAGTCCGGTACTCGAACACTTCTTTGAGTACGGTCTTCTTATCAAATGGTTAGAGCTTTCGTTTATGCAGAGGGTTTTTCCCTATTCTTCTGCAAAAAAGGCGTCATCCACGTTTTGGTAAGAGGCCTCCATAAGAATACATCTTATAATACCATACATTTCTTTCATATAACCACTAAGCCATCATTATTTTTCATTTATACGCCTTGTTTACCTCTTTCTCAACCAGAAAAATGAACCTGCGGGATCGCTGTAAACATTTATTTCAGGAGCTTTGACGTTAAATTAACTTTTTTCAAATGAACATGTTAGAATGTATCATAAAGTAAAAATTTCATTCAGTAGAGTACTTTTCGTCTCTACCGAATGTTCGGTTGCACCGCCAATCAAGAACGTACCACTCCCGTTTAGAGTGTGACGGATTCTTTCGTTCCAGAGGGGAGAGGCTTACCAAGCTAAATGCTTTTCGATGGGTCAAGCCTTCGTCTCCCTTTAAGTCCAGCGGTACGTCACCCTGCGATAAACATTATTAGAACGGTTTCATTACTATTTTATTCAAGGAGAGGCTAACATGCGTTTACCTCCATTTAATCCATATATCATTATCACAATTGCTTCTATCGCCATTTCGACCACAGCCGTTTTCGTCAAACTGGCGGGTGAAGCTCCTGCAGGTATTATTGCCTTCTATCGTCTGTTGTTTGCTGTTCTTATTATGCTCCCGATTGTTTTAATCGGCTATAGACACGAGCTGCGAATGATTAGCAAAAAGGACTGGGGGCTATCTGTTATATCTGGTGTGTTTCTCGCACTCCATTTTATTCTCTGGTTTGAGTCGCTGAGCTACACATCTGTCGCAAGCTCAACCGTTCTTGTCACAATGCAATCCGTTTTTGCCTTTCTCGGCACCTATATTTTATTCCAGGAACGGTTTTCATATGCTGCGATCATTAGTATGATTATTACCGTTTTCGGCGGTATCATTATTACCTGGGGCGATTTTCAGCTAAGTGAAATGGCCTTGTTCGGTGATATCCTTGCACTCCTTGGGGCTCTTGCAATTACGGTTTATTTTTTAGTCGGACAAAGAACTCGGAAACGTGTGTCTTTAATGACGTATACATTTATTGTTTACAGTATCGGCGCAATCACACTCTTCCTATACAATTCCGTCGTGCAACATTCCTTTACTGGCTATTCAGCTGATTACTGGTGGGTTTTTCTTGCACTTGCAATCATCCCAACCTTCTTAGGCCGCACGTTATTGAACTGGGCCCAAAGATGGCTCGCCTCCTCGACCATTTCACTAGCCACGCTGTTTGAACCAGTCGGAGCAACGATTCTTGCCTATTACTTTTTGCGGGAATCCGTTACTTGGTCGCAATTCCTTGGTGGAGCGATTGTGTTGTTCGGCTTGTATTTATTTATTATAAGCACCAATCAGAAAAAGAAAGTCACCATATCCAAAAAAAGCAAAGAACCACGTTAAAACGAAGGTCTATTTTAAATGAAACACACCTCTGCCGATATCAGGTATAATAGAGGTAGACTAATCTAAAAGGTGATGCAATGAATATTCAATTGATGACAGATGGCGGAGCAGATATCCCTGCAAGCTTGAAAGAAAAAATGGATGTCGACGTTGTTCCCCTCTATTTACATTTCAGCGACGGCGAATTTCAAAGTGAAGGAAATAAAAACGTACTCGCTTTTTACGATAAAATGGAAAAACAAAAAGAACTCCCCCGTTCGGCCGCTCCAAGTCCCCATGATTTTTACAAAGCCTATAAAAGAGTCGATGCAACGAAACCGATTGTTATGCTTAGTATGTCTGCGGGACTAAGCAGCACGTATGAAAATGCAGTCGCCGGTAAAAACAGACTGCTTGAAGAAGAACCCGATCGCTCCATTGAAGTAATCAATACAAAGACAGCTTCCTGCGGGATTGCGTTATTACTGTACGAAGCTTCTAAAAAGATGAAAGAGAATGCTTCTTTTGAACAAATTACGGCTCATCTTCACAAACGGGTTGAGCAAACAACAACACTGTTTGTATTACAAACATTGGATAACCTCATTTTGGGTGGACGTTTGGACAAAGTAAAAGGAAAAATTGCCAGCACTTTAAATATTAAGCTGCTCATGCGCGGCAATAATGAAGGACAGATTGAAGTTACAGACAAAGTACGCGGAGAAAAAAGGGCCATCCGCCGATTCATCGAGCAAATCACAACTTATACAAAAAATCCACAAGACAGGGCTCTTTTTATCTCACACGGAAACGATGAATCCCGTGCTAAAACAATTCTATCAAACATTCGCAACAAGCTTTCATTTAAAGAGAACTATATAACAGAAATGGGCCCTCTCATTTATACGTACGGCGGCAATGGAGCGATTGTGATTTCCTTCTTTCGCGACTAAGTCCCTATTTTGATGACGTCAAACGACTCTGTTTTTATTATGAATCATATAGAAAAAGACATTCATCTCGATGAGGAAACTAAAGAAGATGCTGGATGTTGTGATCTCAATAAACCAATCGGGCACACGGCACTAAAAAAATATAACAGCTGATGAAGCTTGCTCGGCTTCTTCAGCTGTTTTTGTTAAACGTTTTTATAAATCCGCCAATCTGTTTAAAAATGGGATAGACCTGATGGTACGTATTGGCAAATTGACCGACAGTGGACAGCATCCTGTCAATGTCCAGCTGGCCATTTTCATTTTGAAATTGCGACACGAACCCTGGTACAGATCGTTGTTTAGGAGTGAAATTCGGCATCTCGCTCTCCTGATTTATGGATAAAGGTGGTTTTTCGTACGCCTCATAGGGTGTTTGTCGAGGGTCCGTGTGATTGGTATGATTTTCCTCCCGTCCATAAGGATAAGCATAAGGCTCATAATATGGCGGTGCCATAGGCCTGGTATGGTTTTTATAAGGATTCCCCATGTGGTAAAAGTGCGGATTGTAGTTCATGTTCAACTGCACTGCCCCCTCTCTGCCTGCTAATCTGTTTCTATCGCAGTGAAACTAAACACACTGTAGGGGATGAACCCCCTATGGAATGAAGTTTCATTTTATTCTATGCATGCAGAATCGGGATGTGTCTTTACCCCATACCGAGCTCACGTTGGATCGTTTTGACTTGTGCTCCTAAGATAACAGTATCGTCTCCGATAAATGTTGCCGGTGTGCCATATATATTTAAATCTTGCATTTCACGTCGATAAGCACTATTTTTCGTAATGTTTTTCACCTCATACGAGACTTCTAATTTCTCCATTAAGTGAAGCACCGACTCACAATCCGGATTATTCTCACTGATGTAAATCACTATATTTGTGTAGGACATATGAGGTCACTCCTTCTTTCTTTATATATTACTACCCCTTTTCAAATAGATTAAACAAATATGACAATTCGAAAACAGAATGGTCGGCAATCGGGGGCTTTCTTTTTTAAAAAAGAATCTTCACGTTGGATCACCGGTTTCCCCACCGAGTTAGGCGCCAGCACTACGCTGAAGACACATTTTACATAAGCTGTAACTTCCGTCTTATTTCTCATTTCTAAAAGAATGAGTCAAGCCGGACTATTCGTCATCTATTTCAATTATTACAACTTTTCCGGTATAAGCGTCGATGACAACCTCTGCTTCCATTTCTCCGTTTTCAATTTCAATTTCGTAGCGTAGTTTCCCGTCCTCCTCATCGAGTTCAATTTCATCAACAACACCATTAAATTCTGCAAGAGCAATCTTCGTTGCCTCGTCGTGAGATAAAATCGGCTGTTTCGTTAATTCTTGTTGTTTTACAGAGGATTTTTCGTTGCTTTCCTCTTCCTGTTTATCTGTTGGACTTTCCTTGTCCTGTTCCGTTGTTGCGGTCTTTTCATTCTGGTTGGCGGGATCTGCTTTCGTTTTCTCTTTCTCCATTAATTCAACTGAATCCCCCGACTTTGTTTGTTGAAGACGTACAATCCGTCCGGTATCCCCATCAGCAACCAATTGAAACAAAGTCGAATTCGCTTTAATCACGGCATGATAATTTCCGTCTTTTTCATTCAATTTCATCTCTTGAATTTCTCCCGAATACTGTCCGGCGATTTGCTCCTTGATGGCTTCAGCTGATATTTCCGGATCCGTGCCGGCACGATCCCCACGCATTTCGGTAAAGCTATACCACGCCAAAAATACCGCTCCAACTAAAAGAATGCCAATCCATACTTTTTTCATGTCCCCTTCTCCTTTTCGCTGTTTATTGCAACTGTATGCGAAAGAAATGAAAAAAAAGGGTGAAAACAATGAGAAAATGATGAGAGTACATAAAGAAGACGAAGGATCAGATAGCGTTTTAACTCCAACTGAACCTTACTCACACTTATTTCGAAACTTGGCGGCTCTTATCACCCGCCTATAGAGGGGGGTGTTCGTAACGCCGTGGAAATAAAGATAAAAAAACTGCCGTTTCCTTCCCGACAGTTTAATCATCCACATCAATTTCTATTTTTACAATTTGTCCGGTATACGCATCAATCTGAATCGTCGCCTCGTCTTCATTATTTTCGATTTCCACTTCATACACCATCTGGCCATCCTCTTCATCAAGCTCAAGTTCTGTAATGGTTCCAGTAAATTCATTCAGGGCAATCTCTTTTATTTCGTCATGATTGAGCATCGCATTTTCCTGGGGAGCAGAATCTGGTTCTGCTGGAGATGCGTTTTCCCGATCTTCTGACTCTGTCGCCTGTTCACCTGAATCAACCCATGCGGTCTGTTTGATGGATTGGACTTCTCCGGATTGGCTATCCAGAGCGAGCTCATACACCCGTTCATCTGTGGCAACCGTTGCATGATAGACAGACAGATCATCGGTTAATGAGAGTTCCATTAGCTCACCGGGATACTGATCCAGCACGACTTGTTCAATTTCTTCATCTGTTAGCATGTCCGTATCCGAATCCCGGACGGTCAAAAACAAAACTGCACCAACTATGAATACAGCTAGGACAACGAGGGAGATTCCAGCTTTTTTCATCCGTCTTCCCCTCCTTTATCGTTTACGAGTGGAAGTTGCAAGGTGAACACCGATCCCTCTCCTTTTTTACTTTCCACGACGATATTACCATGATGAACGTTTGCAATGGCTTTAGCAATCGCCAAACCAAGTCCTGTACCACCCGTTTCTCTGCTCCGTGCTTTATCAATACGGTAAAACCGATCAAAAATCCGTTGCTGATCTTCTTCAGAAATGCCACTGCCATAGTCTCTTACTGTAACGTGTATTTGACTGTTTTGTTCAGAAATATCAATTTCTATTTTATCCCGGCTGTACTTTATCGCATTATCAATTAAAATATACAACACTTGTTCCAATTGATCCGGGTTTCCATTGACAAGGAGTTTCTTTCCTTCTTGATGAACGATCATTTCCCGATTGTAGGCACCTTGAAACGTTGCAATGGTATCTTCTGCCAAGCCGATGAGGTTAAATGTCTCAAACTTTTTTTGCTGCTTATTTTTTGCAAGATTAAGCATTTGTTCAACAAGTTTTTTCATCCGGTCTGACTCTGTATCAATTGCATCGATTGATTCCAAAAATAAATCTTCTCGATTCATTCCCCGCCTTTTCAGCAATTGCGCATAGCTTTTTACAATTTGAATGGGAGTTTTGAGCTCATGGGAAGCATTGGAAACAAACTCTTCTTGCTTTTCGAAGTTGGCTTTCAACTGCTCAATCATTTCATTAAACGTTTTTTCCATTTCGTACAATTCATCCCGGGATCGATTGTCTACATTGATTTTCTCCCATTTCCCCGGTTGCATATTTTCTTTCATCGTCCGAATCAGTGTATTAATCGGATGCAGCAAAAACTTTCCAAGCACATGTCCGGCAATCACAATGGGGAGCAGCATGATAATGGAAGCAACGATTAAAACATAAAAGAGCGTCCGCATCGTTTCCTCCAAAAGAGTCAGGTGATTCGATACCTGCAACGTAACAATTTCTCCAGTACGGTCCGCTCCATTCCAAATAATGGGCTTCGTCACAACCGCTACATCTGGACCCTTACGTTGTGAAACAACTTCATGCGTTTCCTCGTTTGTAAACTCACTCGGTAGCTCCCGATAGCGGACAGCGCGCATTTGCTCAATCATGGACTCCCCACTGTCATCTACGATTCGAATCATTCCATTCGTTGGTAAATACGCTTCAATCAATTCGCTTACATCCGTATTCGGGTTTTCATTCATGCGGGATACGAGGTCATTCGTTTGTTGGGCAAGCTGCTCCAACTCGCTATCCGATGTAATTTTATAAAACAAAAAGTAAATCGATGTATTCACAAGTAAAATCAGAACAAGCATAAACAAACTGGAAAAGAGTTGAATCTTCGTCTTTAACTTCATCTTTCCGGATCCTTTATCGTATAACCGACACCCCGAACGGTTTGGATGTAATCTTTATGAAAGGCTTTATCAATTTTTTGACGTAAATAACGAATATAAACATCAACGATATTCGTGTCACCAAAATAATCGTAGCCCCACACACTTTCAATTAATTGATCCCGCGTCAGCACGATGTTTTTGTTTTGAAGCAAATAAACGAGCAAATCAAACTCTCGTGGCGTCAGATCAATGTCATGATCTTCACAAACAACATCCCTTGTACTCGTGTTGACCTTGAGTTGCTCAACTGATAACTCCGGTCCTTCTTCTTTTTTGACATGAGGCTTACGTAAATGAACACGAATGCGGGCAAGCAACTCTTCAATCTGAAACGGCTTCGTAATATAATCATTCGCTCCCAGATCAAGCCCATTTACTTTGTCGTAGACTTCATCTCTCGCCGTCAATAAAATAACCGGAGTGATTTCATCTTCTCTTCTTATGCGACGCAACACTTCCAGTCCATTCAACTTTGGAATCATAATATCAAGTAAGATGAGATCCCAATCAGTGTTCAGAATCATTTGCAGTGCATCTTTGCCATTATCAGCGACAGCTGTTTCGTAATTTTCATATTCTAGTTCCAGTTGCAGGACACGACTGATTTTCCGCTCATCCTCCACAATTAAAATTCTTTTTTGTGTCATCACCTGCCCTCCTTTCTTTTTCATTATACGAGATTTCTGGTAAAAATAAGAGGGTGTCATTCGAACGCCATCCGTTCATATCACGACCCAAGTCATGATTTTTTAAATTGAACATAAAAAAGACCGGGACAAAAGTGTGTTGATTGAATGAAAAACGGTGAATAAGATAAATTGCAGAAATCAACTTCATTGATTTCGTTATCTTTCGCCTTTTAACATAACACTTTTATTTTGCCCCGGCCGCTTCAAATCAATTATCCAAGCTGTTCTTCTAAAAACGCTGTGACGTCCTCAGGTGTTTTCGTATACGCGCTGTGACGGTGAGCCGTTTTTTCTCCGTTTTGGAAAATGAGAAGACTTGGAATCCCCATCACTTCATATTGTTCGGCTAGACCTGTCAGCTCATCACTGTTGACTTGATACCAACCATAATTGTTGTATTCTTCGATGACTTCATCAATAAACATATCCATTCGTTTACAGTCCGGACACCAATCCGCAAAGAATTTTATAATAACAGGGTTTTCACTATTGATGACTTCATTGAATTTTTCTTTTGTTTCAATATGTTCCATACTAAACAACCTCCCTTTTTCTTCATTGTAGCGATTTCTTTATGATTTGTCTTATCCTTTGCTTATGTTTCTTTGTATTCTATTCTTCCAAGCAGATAGGCTGTGAGCAGGCCCGCTGCAAAAGCGGCAATGCTGAGCATAAGAAGAAATCCTTCGCTTTCAAAACCAGGAAAAATAACAAACGCTGAGCCAATCACTAAACCAATAATAATCGCGTATGTTGCTGTGTAATAATGGCTTAAGAAGTATCCGACAATCCGGCTCATCACGATAAAACCAATCCCAATCCCTGCTCCCGTTACAAGGATGACATCGAAATGCAAGTTGCTGAGCGCAGAAATAATCGTAGAATACACGCCAATCAATAGAAGCATGAACGAACCACTAATCCCAGGAGCAATCATCGCGCTGCTCGCAATAAAGCCGGAAAAGAAGAGGAGCACATAGGTTGAGAATGTAAGATTCGTAATAATATCCCCTTCCTGCGGGTTAAAAATATTCAACGACGAGATCAGAAGTAGCGCTACTACAAGTAGTATGTAATGTTTGGTTTTAAAATGCGTCTTCACTTCCGCCTTATGAAATAAAAATGGCAAAACCCCTAAAATGAGCCCAATAAAGAAAAACTTCGTCGGACCTGGATAATGTAAAAGCAGCCATTCAATCACATTGGCCAGCAAAAAAATGGAAACGACCATGCCAAATCCTAACGGAATTAAAAAAAGGACATGCCTCTTCCACTGTTTCGTAAAGACCCCGTTAATCGCACCGATTAAACGATCATAAATCCCTAGTAGAACTGCAATCGTACCACCGCTGATTCCTGGGATAAGATCTGTTGCTCCCATAATCATACCGCGGTATATATTCTTCCATTCCATTTTTTTAATCTCCTTATAGGGTGAAACTTCATTCAGTAAGCAATTCTTTTCATCTCCACTGAATATTCGTTGAACCAATCGGCTGTTTCAAAACATCTCGATCAAAGTCGACCGGCCAGTTGCACTGCAATAAAAGTTTCAATTTTCCTTGCTATTCCACACGTTATCATACCATAAAATTGTATAAAACGACGAGATAAAGTGAGACTTTTCCATTCTATTTTTAAGGTTGGCCTTCATACTCTTCTATCTCTAGTTCCGGTAACCATTGCTGCATATGTATTTTTATTTCCTCATAATGTTCCTCAGCTTTCGGTAAATCTTCATTTGTTACGTGTTTCATTGGCATAACTTCATAATTGGTTTCATCTTCAAACGTGACGTACGTAGGCAGAAACTCGGGTTGTTCAATCCGGATGTCTTCTTCATCTCCTTTCGTTCGTTTAACAATGGTCAGCGTCACAATGCCGCCTATCTGACGATATAATTCATCCTGCCCCGACAAAAAGTTTCCAAGGGAGTACGTTACGAATGTTTGATTTCCTTCTTTCCCTTCCACCCATTCAACCGGTTGAAGAACATGAGCATGATGACCTAACACAATATGAACGCCTTCATCCGCGGCAAGTTGAACAAGTTCTTTTTGTTCTTCGTTTGGATGCCGTTCATACTCCTCTCCAAAATGCAAATTCAACACAATGACATCTGCTTGTTCCTTTACGTCTCGAATATCCTCTTTGATGACTTCCGGATCGATCATTTGTACAAGATAATCTTTACCTTCAGGAACAGGGATTCCATTTGTTCCGTACGTATAGGCCAAAAAGGCAACCGATATATTTTGCTCGGTTTCAAATATACGCATTTGATCACGGTCCTCCTGATTTTTATAGGCACCTGTATACATCATGTCTATTTCTTCCCAATGCCGAATTGCATTTTGAATCGCTTCCTCTCCCCGATCCAGTGTATGATTGTT
>Ga0079226_10003070_pt1 | contig 12866 bp, 12 predicted proteins | sample Poulit2014_FD_76345 | JGI IMG/M metagenome (GOLD analysis project Ga0079226, IMG submission 76345) | Agricultural soil microbial communities from Georgia to study Nitrogen management - Poultry litter 2014 | ecosystem: Environmental > Terrestrial > Soil > Agricultural land | place: USA: Georgia... | reverse complement strand
TTTAGCATCCTCTGCTAATTCTTCTGCTTTATCCTTAGCTTCTTCGGCCTTTTCTTTGGTCTTATCAGCCAACTCTTCGGCTTTCTCTTTGACCTCATCTGCGGCATCAGCAGCGGCCTCTTTGGCGTCCTTGACTGTATCCTTAGCCTGCTCTACAACATCTTTATCCTTGGTGGCAGGGGTGGACTCTGTTTGACTTTGACTACTAGCAGCGGGCGCTGCGTCTTTTTTGTCATCAGAGCATGCGGCCAACACTGTGACCGATGTCAAGGCTGCCAAAATAGATAAATATAGGCGATTCATTTTCATAACAATCCTTAATGAAAGTAATTAAGTTAGCGAAAAAATTTTTGCTGTTGTCGTAGAAATATAAAGCTTAACTAATGTAAGAACGCTAACTACATGTACTACGCAAAATTATTAGCCACAGCTGCGATTACATTTTATAGGGATGTAGCTATTGAAACTGTTAATCAGTGTAAGCCCTAATTTCAATTCTAATACTTATTCTTAATCGGGGCTGCTATTTAAATTTATTCTTAGTTGATGCGTATTGCCGATACAACTGCCCTTCGCCCAAACGCTCTAAGTCAACTGGCTGAGCACGATTAATAGCGGCTGCCACGCGACGACGCAAATCGTTACTGTGGGAATGCATGACTTTGTTTTTGATGGTAAGCAACTGATTAATTGAAACAGAAAAGCTCGTTAAGCCCAAACCCAATAAAACCGGAGTCAACTCCTCTTGTCCAGCGAGCTCGCCACACATCGAAACCGGAGTGTTATATCGGTCGGCAACATTAATAATTTGTGCCAGCAGACGGATAACGGCTGGATGCAACGGGTCATAAAGATGGGCCACATCACTGTCAATGCGATCGACGGCCAAGACATATTGGATTAAATCATTGGTACCAATCGACAAGAAATCTAGCGCTTCCGCAAAAGGCTCAAGCGCCAAAGCGATTGCGGGTACCTCAACCATCGCACCTAATTGGACGTCTTGGTCGAGCTGCACCCCTTCATTCAGCAAGGATTCTCTAGCCTGTTGCAACGCATGCTGGGTGGCAGTGACCTCAGTCATTGTCGTTACCATGGGCAGTAAAATACGCAAAGGCCCATGTTGGGCTGCCCGTAGTAATGCACGCAATTGCACATGAAAAATATCAGGATGTGCTAAGCAATAACGTATTGCACGCAACCCCAAGGCCGGATTTGTCGCGACGGCTTGATCTGCATCCAAGCTTTTATCCGCACCCACATCCAACGTGCGAATAGTCACGGGTTTGCCCAGCATATCTTTTACTGCTTGTGCATATGCTTGATACTGCTCTTCTTCGGACGGTAAAGTTGTGCGCCCTAAAAACAAAAACTCGCTACGAAACAAACCAATACCGGCAGCACCTGCCTGATAAGCAATTTTAGCCTCATCAGGAAGATCAATATTGGTTTCCAATGTAATCTCAATTCCGTCCAGTGTTTCAGCTGGAGCATCTCGTAATTGTTCTAAACGCTTGCGATGCGCAGCATATTTTTGTTGTTTCTGGGTATATTCTACAAGCACATGAGGTGCTGGATTTACCACCACCACCCCTGCTTGGCCATCTACCACTATGGTGTCACCATCCTGTACAGCACGACGAACATTACCCACTCCGACAATCGCCGGGATACCCATACTGCGAGCAATAATAGCGGTATGAGATGTAGCCCCACCCAAATCAGTTACAAAAGCAGCAAAACGTGATTGACGCAAGCGCAACATATCGCCAGGAGCTATATCACGAGCAATAACTATGAGGTCTTGATCAGTAGCAATATCTGGCCAGTTTTGAGTCAACTCGGCACCATTACCTGTTAATACCATTAAAACGCGCTCGATAACTTGACGTACATCGGCCTGGCGCTCGCGTAGGTAAGGGTCAGCAATGACGTTAAACTGTTCAATCAGCTGTTGGCCTTGTGTTGTGATTGCCCACTCGGCATTATACCTGCGGTTTTGTATTAATTGTGTCGCATCATCGATGAGCATAGGGTCATCTAGCAACAAACGATGCACAGTTAGTAGTGGTTCCAGCTCACGCGGCGCATCAGCAGGAAGCCGGGTTTTTTGTGCTTCAAGATCAGCCTGAACCTCGGAAATTGCATGTTGCAAGCGTGAAACTTCGGAATCTATTTCGCCTGTCGTGATGTAGTAATGAGGAACTTCGAGTGCGGTGGTGCCCATAACTACAGCACGCCCAATGGCAACCCCATCAACCACCCCTACCCCGTGCGCGGTAAACATCGCCGCATGGTGCTGATCTTTACCCTTGGAATCGGGTGATGGGATACGGGATGCTGTCGCCATAGACATATCTACTGTGTTTCGCCAAACTTATTTTCAAAGAGTGTTTTAATGGCTTCTAAGGCCTCTTGTTCATCATCTCCGTGCGCCTCGACTGTGACCTCGACCCCTAAGCCGGCAGCAAGCATCATCACGCCCATAATACTTTTGGCGTTGACCTTTTGCTCGTCACGAGCGATAAAAATATCACTTTTATATTGCGCTGCTAATTGTGTTAATTTGGCAGCTGCTCGGGCATGCAACCCTAATTTATTAGTAATAACAAGATTTATTGAAGCCATAAATAACTATTCTCTCATCAGATTCCTACTCGATAACAGCGCCGCGCTGTGCTGTTGCTGCAATACGCGAAACGTAGGCATCCAAGCCGTCTGTTGCTGTGTCTGTCATTGCTTTAAGCAACATAGGCAAACTCAAACCGGCGACTAAATATACCTGCTTGCCTTCTTTGCGTAAGTACTTACCAACCTTTTGAGCAATCCTGCATGGAGTCGCACCGTATATGTCATTCAGTAATACTACTTGCTCGTTACAATTATCTAAAATTGCAGCACTCAGGCGCTTGATTTCATCACACGTCTGTGCGACAGCCTCGATATCAAAGCATAGTAATTGCTCTTTAGCTGCCTGGGCACCTAACACATGGGCGGCGCATTGCTGGAATGCAGCCGCAACAGGTGTGTGCATAATCAGCACGAGACAGGGATCAGCCTTGGGTCGTGACAACTCGTTCTAATTCCTCAGCAAAGAAATTGGGAACATGAAAATCTGATTGTTCGGCGATTTCTACAAAACATGTAGGACTGGTTACGTTTATCTCTGTTAGTTTATCACCGATAATGTCTAGACCAATCACAAACAAGCCCCGCTCAGACAGTATAGGCGCTAATGTTTCTGCGATTTTTCGGTCACTGTCGGTTAATGGCTGAGCCACACCACGCCCACCAGCGGCCAAATTTCCACGGGTTTCCCCCGCTAAGGGAATGCGTGCCAAGCTATAGGGCACAACTTGGCCATTAATGATAATAACCCGTTTATCTCCTTGCTCAATCTCTGGAATATAACGCTGAATCATCACAGTTTCCGTTTCGTGGCGGGTCAGAGTCTCGAAAATCACATTCCGATTGACCTCATCAGGACGCAACCGAAACACACGTTCGCCACCCATACCATCGAGCGGTTTGATTACAACATCTTTATGTTTTTCGAAAAACTTGTGTAGATGTGCCATTTGGCTGCTCACCATCGTGGGTGCCGTAAACTGCGGGAACTCGAGAATAGATAATTTCTCAGGGTGATTACGGATGGCAGCGCCACTATTAAAAACCCGTGCTCCTTGGGCTTGAGCTTGATCAAATAAATGCGTGGCGTACATATATTCAAGATCGAAGGGTGGATCAGTACGCATAATTACAGCACTAAAACTGCTCAATGCCTGCTCCGTGCTTGACCCTTTGGGTTGCCACCATTGAGTGCCATGCAAATCAGCATCTTGGGGAATATCTAAAGCCAGGCTGTGCGTCAGAATTAGCTCATCACGCACAAAAATATCTGTCATTTCACAAACACTGATTTCGTGCCCACGTGCAATTAAAGCGCGCATCATGGAGACAGAGGTATCCTTGTATGCGGCCAAACTTTCCAAAGGATCAATGATGAACAATACGTGCATATAGCTTCCTGAAATTAGCCCCACACTGAATCCTAGCATGGGGCTAAAACTAAACCTGAATTATTTTGTTCTTGGGGCGAGCACCATTATCATCTGACGCCCTTCTAGTTTGGGCATCGACTCTACCTGGGCAATTTCCTCGACCTCATCGCGAACACGTTCGAGTACCCGCATACCGAGATCTTGGTGCGCCATTTCGCGTCCTCGGAATCGTAAGGAGACCTTTACCTTGTCCCCATCATCGATAAAACGACGCACATTGCGCAGCTTGACATTAAAGTCTCCCTCGTCAGTTGCCGGTCTGAACTTAACCTCTTTGACCTGAACTGTCTTTTGTTTGGCACGCGCCTCTTGGAGACGTTTTTGCTCTTGATAGCGGAATTTACCGTAATCCATCAAACGACAGACAGGTGGCCTGGCTTGTGGTGCGATCTCAACGAGATCAATTGCATGCTCTTCGGCTAAAGCGAGCGCCTCGGCCAGCTTTCTGATGCCAATTTGCTCGCCGTCTACATCAATGAGACGAACCTCTTGAGCACGAATTTCCCCATTAATGCGATGTTTTCTTTCAGTTGCGATGTCTAGAACTCCTAAGTTAATTGATCGAATTGAATACTATCAGCAACTATTTGCGCTGATCGATATCATTTTGCAAGTGCTGGGCAAATTGATCTACTGGCATTACCCCTAGATCGCGCCCACCTCGTGCACGCACGGCAACAGCGCCGGCGTCTTTTTCTTTGTCTCCCACCACAAGTATATAGGGGAGTTTTTGCATACTATGCTCACGGATTTTACGAGTGATCTTTTCACCGCGCAAATCGCTAATAACCCTAAAGCCCTTTTCACGTAGAGTATCGGCAACACTTTGAGCATAGTCAGCTGATCCCTCGGAAATACAACAGACCACAGCATGCTCGGGTGACAACCAAACAGGCATAGCCCCCGCATAATGCTCAATAAGCATACCGATAAAGCGCTCGAATGAGCCTAAAATAGCGCGGTGTACCATTACTGGCGTACGGCGCTGGTCATCTGCATCAACATACTCAGCACCCAAGCGCTCGGGCATCGAAAAGTCAACCTGAATAGTTCCGCATTGCCATTCTCGGCCAATTGCATCCTTGAGAGTGTATTCAATCTTAGGCCCATAAAAAGCCCCCTCACCCTCAGCGATCTCAAATTCGCAACCGCTCGCACGTAAACTATCCATCAATGCTTGTTCGGCCTTATCCCAAACTGCATCTGAACCAATGCGTTTTTCAGGGCGCGTGGCAATCTTGTAGAGGATTTGGTCAAAACCAAACTCGGCATAAACCTTTTGCAACAACAACGTAAAGGATTTGCACTCATCTAAAAGCTGATCCTCGGTGCAAAATATATGGCCATCGTCCTGAGTAAAACCACGCACTCGCAGCAAACCGTGTAAAGAGCCCGAAGGCTCGTTGCGATGACAAGAGCCAAACTCGCCGTAACGAATCGGCAGCTCGCGGTAAGAATGCAAACCCTGGTTAAAGATCTGCACATGACCAGGACAGTTCATAGGTTTAAGCCCATAAACACGTTTTTCAGACTCAGTCACAAACATGTTCTCAGCATAGTTGTCCCAGTGCCCTGTTTTTTTCCACAACTCGAGATCGAGAATTTGTGGTGCACGTACCTCTTGGTAACCACCCTCTTGGTATAAGCGACGCATGTACTGCTCGATTTGCTGCCAAATTACCCAGCCGCGTGGATGCCAATAAACTAATCCTGGTGCCTGCTCACTAAAATGAAAAAGCTTGAGCTCACGACCCAAACGACGGTGATCACGTTTTTCAGCCTCTTCGAGCATATTCAAATAAGCGTCTTGCTCTTCTTTTGTAGCCCAAGCTGTACCATAAATACGCTGCAACATTTCATTGTCGCTATCACCACGCCAAAACGCTCCGGCAACATGCATAAGTTTAAAAACTTTTAGTTTGCCAGTAGAGGGCACGTGAGGGCCGCGGCATAAATCGATGAAATCACCCTCACGGTAAAGTGTAATCTTTTCCTCGGCAGGAATAGAAGCAATGATCTCAGCCTTGTACTCCTCGCCCATATCTCGAAACAGCTCAACAGCCTTATCGCGATCCCAGACCTCGCGTACTACCTTCTCGTCTCGACGCGCAATCTCGGCCATTTTCTTTTCTATAGCCTCTAAATCCTCTGGTGTAAAAGCACGCTCATAAGAAAAATCATAATAAAAGCCGTTATCAATCACCGGACCAATAGTTACTTGGGCCTCGGGAAACAGCTCTTTGACTGCGTAAGCTAATAAATGAGCAGTTGAATGACGCAAAACCTCGAGTCCGTCCTTATCCTTGGCGGTCACAATCTCAAGAGTCGTATCATCTTCTATCAAATAACTGGTATCCACCAATTCTTTACTGTCTTTACTGACCACGCGACCAGCCAAAGCAGCACGAGCCAAACCTGGCCCAATAGACTCGGCCACCTCAGCAACGGTTACCGGGCCATCAAACGAGCGATTAGAACCATCAGGTAAAGTAATTTGAACCATCATCCATTTCCAAACTAAAAACGCGGCTCTAAGGCCGCGTCAATGGTATTTAATCTGAAGCATCACACAATGTATGCGCGAAAACACACCTAGCGGCATTTTTAAATTTGTCTAGCTGCTAGTAGTTCGCGTATCTGTCACTGCCACCACCATATAATATAGGTAAATCCAATAATTCCCCATCTACAGCCATTATAACAGTCTGACAGAAACCGCGCAGCAAAAATCAAAACACACAAACCATTACAACCCTAAAGGCAAGGATAAGGACAAAACTGCAACATAAATGCTACGTATTAACTAGTCATATTGCTCTTTAAAATTACCTTTGCTATAGTTATTCGTTCTAGGCGGTTAGCTCAGCTGGTTAGAGCGCTACGTTGACATCGTAGAGGTCGCTGGTTCGAATCCAGTACTGCCTACCAAGTTTTAGAAATAGGTCGGTTTAACCCGACCTATTTTTTTGCCAAAAAATAAACAAAAACTCGCAACAAGCGGCAGCTACCCTTAGAAACGCTCCTGCAGAACAACGAAACATCACCTCCCTTGAAACCGAACCGGTACTTTTTTATAGCCACCTATAGGCGACACCTCGCGCTCAAAAGGTGCTGAAGCAACTGTTTCTACAGCTTTAATTTGCGTCAGAACCTGCTGCAACACAATACGTAACTGCCAAGTAGACAGAACCCGTCCAGGACAAACATGTCGCCCTACCCCATAAAGTAAATTTTGTGCGGCATGAGCCTTGGGTTCAAAGACCTCTTCTCCAAAAACCTCGCTATCGCGATTGGCCGAGGTCCAGCTGAGCAGAACTTGGGCGCCTGCTGGTATTTCACTTTCCCCTATTTTTACTGGGCAGGTCGTACGGCGTCTGTTAGAAATAAACGGATTATCCAGTCGCAAGACTTCATCAATAAATAGTTCTAATTCTTTATCGCTAGATAATCGAAGTTCTTTTAAGAGCGCGTTTTGATCTTCAGCATGTGCTATATGCGCAATGAGTACGCCAATACATAAAGCCATCGAGCCCAAATCCCCACTCGTCCAATTCCGCAAAATAGAAATAATCTCTGCATGACGTAATGGCCGCCCAAATATTTGCTCATTACGCAGTTGTTGAGTGATGCTTTGCTCATCCACCTTGTAAGTCAACGCCACTTGGATGATTTCATCAAACTCTTGGGCGACTGCTTCTGTGCGTTTTAAATCACCAGAGGCAGTTGCTAAATGATTACTTTGGATCCAATTCAATAGGCGTGACTCTAACGAGTGCGGCCATCCCAACCATGCACATTGAGCCCGCACTGCAAAAACAGCCCCCAAATCACGAACGACGTCTACCTCCTGATCGCTCTTTAATAAATTTTTAATTAGCGATTGGGCAATACGCTCGAACTCAATAATAAAAGGTTTTATTTTCTGAGGAGTGAGGTATTTATCTATGAGCTGTCTATAGGCGTCGTGCTCTGTGCCGTCCAAGCCATTAGGAATTTGCAAGAATCGTGATACGGCACTGGAAAAGCGTTTATCATCCAGTGCCACTTGGTAAACATCTTCGTGATGTAGTAGTACCCACTGCCCCAGCTCATTTTGTACAACTCGATGTTTTTTCCTGAGCTCATCAGTTAAAGAACGAACATCCTGTCCTAAAAAAGAAATTTGCGGTAAAGCTGTCAATGACACTGCTCCTTATCCGTGATGTTAGGTTTTTTATTCAGCTGGCATATGCAACCAATTGATTTAGGTATATTTGAAATGCATCATTGTGGTTAAAAAAAAGGGCAGATGCCCTTTTATTTATCTAATGATGATTAATATATCTCTATCTTTTCTAACAAAACGGTGCCCTCTTTGCATTGAGCAGGGTCAAGCTCTTGGGCTGCTGCCTCATCAACCAAGATCGCAGTATCAGGATGTTTTTTGAGAATACTGGCAGGTAACTCTTCAGTTACAGGGCCACGTTGCAACTGCCCCATGATCTGAGCTTTTTGCTCTCCCGTGGCAAGTAAAAATATGCTTTTTGCACCGAGGATGTCCTTCAATCCTAATGTCACAGCATGGGTAGGCATCTCTTTTTTATCAGCAAAAAAGCGGCTGTTATCCCGTCGAGTCTGCTCTGACAGAGCCACCACATGGGTTTGTTGATCAAATGAGGTCCCAGGCTCGTTAAAACCTATATGGCCATTAGTGCCGATACCCAATAGTTGCAAGTCAATGCCACCCAGCGCCTGGATTTGCTTTGAAAAACCCAAGCATTCTTCTTGACTAGGCCAATCTTTGCCGCAAGGTAGGTACAACTGCTCCTGAACAAAAGGCATGTGAGTATAAAGATACTCTTGCATATAAGCCGCATAAGTTTGCGGGTGCTCTGCTGGTAAACCGATATATTCATCGAGATTAAAGCAATGCACGTGCTGCAAATTTGGGTGATGACGTTGGTACTCGTTAATGAACTGTGCATAGACTGGCTTCATCGTGCTGCCGGTAGCCAATCCCAGCACAAGTCGATCACGTTCGACTATGAGTTGATGTATTTGCGCACTTACGAAACGCGCGATGTCCTGAGCGGTTGGGAATACATAAAACATAATATGATTTGTATTAGCAGTCACAAAGAACCTCAATCATACAAAGAAATGGCTTTTGGATGTTAAAGATTTTGTGTGTTTTAATGGCTAAAAATTTTTAACTGCTAATGATGTAAATAAATTAATCTGCCTTTCGGTTGCACTATGAGTAAATCTGTCTCATAAACATTGCTTTAAGATTAAAACAAAGCTATTCTTTTTGTTACCGATATCATTATTAGGTAACATCGGAGGCAGCAAAATGTTATTACACAGCCTGATGGATTATATCCCTTGGTTTTTCATTGTTTTTGGTATCACTGGCATCATAGTAGTCGCGGTGACAGATTAATTTTTTAGCGTATATTTAGAATAATTAATGACTCACAGGCCTCGGTCCGACCAGCTTGACCGCTAGAGCTTGTAACTTTTCCAAGCCTATAATTTCATCTTCCTGCAAGTACACTTTATAGCGATTCAACTTATTAAAACGCTGCTCTATTTCGGCTAAATACTCTTTTTGTCGTTGTTGGTGTTGCTGCCAAAAACCTTGATCAATTGATTCAGGCAAAATCCTATTGATGATGACCCCTTCGACATTTACCCCAACCTCGGTTAGTGCTTGGACAGCGCGGGCCGTTTCTAAGACAGGTAACCGCTCGGGCGTTATCACAAAATAAAACGCTGTTTGCTCTTTATCGTGTAATAATCGACGGGTGCGATGAAATAGACTTTGTCGAGCTTGCAAGGTTTTAGCTAGTTCTTTGCTCCGCTCATCCAGGGCCGCCGTGGTTGGATTTTCCGGTCCCTTGAGGACATTGTCTACATCACGGCCTGGGGTTAAATGTGCTAATACCTTGCCCAACTGCTCAGAACGCTGATTATGCCTTAATAATCCATCAGTCCATGCTGCTATAACCTCGGGCAAGCTCAGTAAACGTAGCGTATGTCCCGTCGGTGCGGTATCAAAAATAATTAAATCGTAAGACTTTAATCCGGTGTCTAATAACTGTGAAATACGCTCTAGCAGTGCTGCTTCTTGAGCACCTGGGGATAAGCGCGATAATCGTAAATGACGTTGTAACTCGTGCACCTGGTCATAACCGGCATAACGTCGCATCTGATTTAATACGCGGTCTAGATAAGCGTCTACTTCTTTTTCTGGATCAATCTCGCATACATATAGATTAGGGCTGACATGTACTTCCTGCGAGCCAATTGAGCGATCAAAAATATCGCTTAGACTATGTGCAGGGTCAGTAGAAACCAAGAGTACCTTACGTCCTTGTTGAGCAGCATAAGCAGCTAAAGTAGAGGACATGGTAGTTTTGCCTACCCCCCCTTTGCCCCCTACCAAAAGAACCCTTTTATGCGTCAGGGCCTGAGCAATATCTGTCATCATTAGCAACACCGAAAATGATCTAAAGGTGAGCGCTCCATGCCCATCCGCGTATGCCATTCATGAAAACGCTCGAGCAGGATTGGTTGAAGCTCTAATGTATACCACGATGCAGGATTAGGCATCCCCATTAATTCAGCAAAGACAAGCAGCATAAAAAGATCGTCTTCTTCTCTTTTTGCGCGCGCAATTGCCGCACGATAAGGCGCATAATAAAATTGCGTGCTTAATTCATTAGCCTTTTTGCCGAATTCTTTAAATTTTTCCCATGTGGATTTCATGCTTAACTCCATAAAATATGGCCGTACACCTTTATGGTATACGGCCAGTTTATTAGCAAGCAAGTATGCGCACTGACTGCTAACTAGCCGCCTCTTGTATCTTGGCTTTTTCACGGCGTAAAGCGCTGACACACTCGAGAGTCACTAAGATAGCAGCAACCAATACGACCACATCCAATGTAAACAAGAACCAGTCGCCCTTTTGATAAAACTCGATTAACTGCAACACTAAAGCAGCCAGAGTCATAATTAACAAGAAGGTTAAAGGCCACACCACGATGCCTGTTTTGATACGGCGGCGCACTAACATAACGGCAATTACTAACAGGGTTAAACCCGCTAGCAATTGGTTTGTAGTACCAAACAAAGGCCAGATCAACAAACCACCTGAACCACTAGCACCACCAGCACCAAAAGCCAATAACAAACATGTACCAACGGCTAATAACGTAGCGGGTACAGGTTTTTTAAAGGATTCGATGTTGTAAATCTCGCCCCACTCTTGGAAGATATAGCGTTGCAAGCGCAACCCTGTATCCATAGTGGTCCCGGCAAAAAGTGCCGCCATTACTGTCAATAGTGTTGCTGACACCTCGGCATCGATACCGATACCGGACTGAATGATAGCAGCCCCACCCTGCACAAAGGCATTTACACCACCCTCTCCAAAAGAATGATATAAAGCTTGCCAATCAGCAAGAGTAGCAAAGCCTGCCGACGCTGCAATGATTGCCGCTAAGGCCAGGGAACCCTCACCGACAGCACCAAAATAACCAACAAAACGAGCATCACTTTCTTTATTGAGTTGTTTTGATGTCGTCCCAGAAGATACCAAACCATGGAAACCAGAAATTGCACCACAAGCAATGGTCACAAATAGCAGTGGAATCATGGAGGGTGTTCCTGCAGGCACGTCAGAATTAATAGCAGGTGCAATAACGGTGGGATTAGCAATAAACACAGCCACATAAAGCAAGCCTAAGCCTACAAACAGCTGCAAACCGTTAATGTAATCGCGGGGTTGTAAAAGCATCCATACAGGAAGCAATGATGCTATGGCTGCATAAACAAACAGTAGTATTATCCAAGCAGCACTAGGATTGAGCCCAACAACTGAATCAGGTAGAGATAAAGGGACCTCAGGACCCACCCAGATAAGTGCATAAAGCACAATAACCCCGATCAATGACACCAGCGGCAAATTGGCCTTTGTTTTGTAAATCAGTTGACCAATGATGAGAGCCACTACGATAGCGCCCCAAACTGGAATTACTGAGCTGGGATTGTTAATTAATAGTCCTGCAATGACAACACCAAAGACGGCATTAACCATCAGCAAGACTAAAAAGATCACAATCATGAAAATGGATCGGGCACGATGACCAACCACATCACCAGTCAGTGCGCCAATAGATTTTGCCTGATTACGCACGCTGGCCCAAACGGCGCCAAAATCATGAATACCTGCAAAAAAGATTGTTCCTAAAACCACCCATAAAAACGCAGGTAACCAGCCCCAAATAACAGCAATGGCTGGCCCCACAATAGGGGCTGCACCAGCCACGGAGGTAAAGTGGTGCCCCCAAAGAACATATTTATTGGTGGGAACAAAATCAACACCATCCTCAAATTCATGTGCAGGTGTCGGGCGAGAGTCATCGAGTTGATATATTTTTTGCGCAATAAATCGCGAATAAAAAATATACCCTAAAGCCATCGCCCCTAGCCCAACGACTACTAAAAAAATAGCACTCATATTTTTCCTCGTTAGGAATGAAAAATTTGAATCGGTATAAACAATAAAAGAGCTTAACTGTTTATAACAAATTCTTTATGAAATCTCGTTCAGGCTTTCCCTAACTACAATAAGCTTAATCTTGACTCGTATAAGGTCAGTTGCTGAAAAACTTGCTTATTTCCATCAATGTTGACTATGGTATAGGAATGCCAAACATGCTATTTGGAAAGAGACTGGATATAAACCAGCGCCGACGGAGCAACCACCCCGGAAACTCTCAGGCAAAAGGATCCTAATAGCTGGGGCTACCGCCCCTA
>Ga0079226_10003069_pt1 | contig 12866 bp, 11 predicted proteins | sample Poulit2014_FD_76345 | JGI IMG/M metagenome (GOLD analysis project Ga0079226, IMG submission 76345) | Agricultural soil microbial communities from Georgia to study Nitrogen management - Poultry litter 2014 | ecosystem: Environmental > Terrestrial > Soil > Agricultural land | place: USA: Georgia... | reverse complement strand
GTTCCTGTCCGACGCCGATGCTCGCACTACCGGTTGACGACCGTGCGGCGAGAAATGCGCCGGCGAGCGTGGCAAGTACGCCGGAAATCGCGTATGTCGACATCACGATGCGCTTCGTCCGCACCCCGGCAAGTCGCAGAGCCGTCTCGTTACTACCGATCGCAATGACTTTACGTCCATAGCCAGTGAATCGGTGGACGAAAAGCGCAGCGAAGATAATGATCACCGTCACCCATATAATCGGATACCCGGACTCCGAGCTAGCCAGCGTGTCGAGCGTACCATTTTCAACCGCTACTGGCCTTCCATTGGTGATCACAAACGCCACGCCTCGAGCAATGGTCATTGTCGCAAGCGTTGCGACAAAACCTTGCACGCCAAAATACGCTACGAGAACGCCCGCTAACAGTCCGAAGACCAGGCCAACCACAAGTGTTACAGTTACAGACAGCGAGAAATGCATTCCGAAATCGGCAATTAAGGATGCAGATACCGCAGAGCCAACCGCCATCATGGACCCCACTGACAGATCAATCCCGCCGGCCAAAATGACGAAAAGCATACCGAGGGCAACCAGGACCGGTGCGGTTTGCTGTATCAACAGGTTACGCAGATTAATTATGGACAGAAAGTTATCTGAAAGAAAAGCGCTAAATACTATTAGCGCCACGAAAATTATAAACATATTATTCCGAATGAGGAATTCTTTCCATCGACTTCCTCTTTCGTGAGACCTGCTCGCCATCATGCTTCAACACCCATTGCCAATCTGATCAGTTCGTTCTCCGTGATGTGCGCGCGATCCAATTCGCCCGATATCCTACCTTCTCGCATCACAATGGCCCTATCGCACAGCCCCATGATCTCCACCATTTCTGACGAAATTACCACTACGGCAATGCCCCGATCAGCCAAAGCATTGATCAAACCGTACATCTCAGTCTTGGCACCGACATCCACCCCCCGTGTTGGTTCATCGAGGATAATCATTTCGGTGTCCACCGCCAACCACTTTGCCAAAGCAACCTTCTGCTGGTTTCCGCCGCTCAAACTCTCCACATTGTCCTCAATGGACCCATAGCGCGTTGAAACACTCGCCAAGAGTTCGGACACCCGGTCCCGTTCTGCCTTATGGTCAATGTAACCGTTTCCCTTCTGTGAGACGAGGGTTGCATTGACCCGGATTGGTTGTTGGAGGACCAGACCCTGTGTCTTGCGATCCTCCGGCAGCAGACCGAGGCCCATACGGATTGATTTACGCGGACTTTTGGGAGAGATCTTCTCTCCCTTCCAATAGATCTCCCCTCTGGTAATGCGGTCGGCTCCAAAAATGGCTCGCATCGCTTCAGTACGCCCCGCGCCGATAAGCCCGCTGAATCCGACAATTTCTCCCCGACGGATAGAAAAGCTGATGTCCTTGACACGCTGACCCACCGTGAGGCCCTCGACGCGAAGTAATACCTCCTCGCCGTCGGCCAGCTCATGTCCCTTACGTTGCGGGAACAGCCGCTCAATATCCCGGCCGACCATCATAGTGACCAGCTGCTGTTCACTAATATTATTTGTAGTCACTGTTTCGACCAGGGCGCCGTCTTTGAGTACGGTTATTCGATCCGATATGGCAAACAGCTCTTTGAGTCGATGCGATATATATATAATAGTGACACCAGTGTTATTGAGTCTCCTAATGAGATTGAGAAGACTCTCGGCTTCGGTATGCGTAAGCGCCGCAGTTGGCTCGTCAAATACGATCACTTTGGAATCTTTGACTAAAGACTTACAGATTTCTACGATCTGCTGCTGAGCTATACCGAGTTCCCTGACGGGAGTTGTTGCTCTAATGTTATCGAATCCGAGTCGTTCCAGATGGTCGGTTGCCATTTTGTTCAACCGAGCCCAGTTGATGATCGATCCGGACTGTGTCAGATTATCGATGAAGATGTTTTCGGCGACCGTGAGATCCTGCGCTAACATAAACTCTTGGTATATGACCGAGACCCCTCGGGCGATCATTTCCCTCGGAGACTGCACCTCAACACGTTCTTTCTCCACCTCGATCGTGCCGCTGTCCTTCTTGTGGGCACCCGCAAGGATCTTGATGAGAGTGGATTTGCCTGCGCCGTTTTCACCGATTATCGCGTGAACTTCACCACGCTTAATGTCTACAGAAACGTCTTGTAGCGCATTGACTCCACGAAACTGCTTCGAGATATTGTGCATCTCGATGATATTTGATAACTTCATTGTTGCCTCGCTAACCCCGCAGCCGAAGAGTTTCCCTCCGAGAGTAATTTCGGTGTTTATGAGTGGGGTCGATGGTATGCGCCGTATCGACCCCACTCAACCTTTAGAATCCCAAGTCGTAATACTTATCGACGTTGTCGGCTGTGACGGCGACGGGTTTGGTGAGGGTAACTCGATCATAGCTATCGGGATCGGCGCCTTCGGCCAGGATTTCGTGGGCGATCTCCGTGCCCTTCTTCGCAACCAGCTTTGGACTGTTAAGGCCAGTCGCGAAATAGTCACCGTCACGAATCATGTCCATGGCCTGCTTAGCGCCGTCAGCGCCAGCGACCAAATCGACCTTTTTCGTCAGGCCTGCATTGGAAAGCGCTGTGACCGCTCCGAACAGCATGGAGTCATTCTCGCCGAGGACGGTCGTGATGTTCGGGTTGGCCGTAATGAGGTCCTCTGCTGCGGCGAGACCGCCATTCTCGGTCCAGTTGCCGAATCCTTGGCCTAAGACGTAGAAGCCTGCATCCTCATTTGAGGCGCGACCCGACGAAGTCAGTTGCTCATCCATTGTCTTGGCAAGATCCCAGGCCTTATCCTTCTCAATGTCCAGCTTCCCTTGCAGGATCCCGGCGAACAGGCCCGTCCGACGCTCGCGGCCGGCAACGTTTCCTTTGGCGCCGCTGATCATGACGGATCGAATATCCTTGTCGCCCATTTGAGCTGCGTATGCCTTCCCCACCAGGCGTCCGTTTTCCTTGTTGTCGGAGTACACGGTAGTCACAGTCTTGGCGTCTTCCGCTACCCCACTGTCGAGGGCGATCACGGGAATCCCCGCCTCGGCTGCGGCGTTTATCTTAGGTGCGATCGACGTCGGGTCGATCGCATCGACGAAGATCAAGTCTTTTCCCTGCGCTATGAATGTATCCATATTCGCTGACTGCTGCTGTACGTCACCTCCCGCATCCAATACCGTCGTGTCCCAGCCATAATCGGTACTGTCCTTCTTGACAGCCTCAGCGAGCGAGACAAAGTACGGAGCATCCTGTACCTTCAGTGCAAATCCGACGGAAAAGTCATCGTCACCGCCGGATCCTTCGCTCCCCCCGCAAGCAGCAACAGTGAGGCCGAGGGTCCCAGCCATTGCAATAGCGAACACCCTTCTCATAGCTTTCATTGCTATTTCTCCTAGAATTGGTGTGTGCCAGGCTTCAGATCACGCTGGCATTTGGATACATCTCAGTTGCTTTTGTGTCGATCAGACTATAGTGAATCCTCCGTCAACTATCAGCTCTGCACCGGTCGTGAATCCGGAGGAATCGGCGAGAAAATAGAGGACGGAGCTTGCGAGCTCTTCCGGACGCCCCAACCGTTTCATGGGGGTAAGATCCGCCCATTGGTCCCGCCATTCCTTCCTTACGGAGTCCGTAAGTTCTGTGGATATATAACCTGGGCTGATGCAGTTCACTCTGATTCCCTGCTCAGCCCACTCATAAGCTAGGCTCTTAGTGAGCTGCACGACACCGGCCTTAGAGGCGTTGTAGGAGGCCTGCAGTTGGGGATAGTTGACGATGCCCGCAGACATCGATCCGGTGTTGACGATGGATCCACGGCGCCCGTTTTCGATAAGCTTCTTGCCAAATACCTTTGCAACATTGAATATGCCAGTCAGGTTGACATCAATTACCTGACGCCACTCCTCCAAGGAGGTCTCGATGGCCCGCTTCTGGGTGACAATACCCGCATTATTGAAAAGCAGTTCCACCGGGCCAGACCGGCGCCAGGCATCGTCTATAGCACGTTGGACGAGGTCCTCATCGGTTACGTCGACGAAGCGCGAGAAAACCCGCCGACCCGTCTTCGCTTGTAATTCTGTCGCTGTCTCGCTAAGAGCACCAGTATCAACGTCGAAAAGGATGATGTCAGTTCCGGCGTGCGCTAGAGAAAACGCCACGGCTTTGCCAATTCCGTGTGCTCCGCCGGTGACTATGGTGGTCTTACCGTGTAGTGAGAACATTTCGTCAAGCATGTCGACCTCTGGGTCGTCGATGTGGATGCTGTATCGTCGTTAAATTCTGCGATGACGTCCCCGTCTCTGCATGTCTCCTATAACTGCCGGACCGCGGGCGGGCCTCATTTTGTCGACCGGGACGTACGTTGTAGTAAGACTACCGACTTGCGACAGGTGCTGCAAGCGATTGGTGCGCACAATCGCGCTCTTCCTGCCACCTGCGCAGTTTCATGTAGTGTGACTACGATGCGCACCATCGCGGCGGGAGGCCGCCGCTGACACTACTCCAGCACCTCGAGAAGCTGCACGACCGCGGCCTCAGTGGCGCGACGAACGCTGGCATTCGTGTAGCCACCCACGTGTGGCGTCATGACCGTGTGTGGATGCGAGAGAACGTCGTCGAGATCCGGAGGCTCCTTGTCGAATGCATCCACCGCGTACCCACGGACCGCTCCCGATTCGAGTGCGTGGTACATCGCACTCGAATCGATAAGGGCTGCTCGAGCCGTGTTCACGACTATGGAACCCGTCGGCATCCGTTCCAGCCGCGTGCTGTTAAGGAGGGGCCCGTCGCTCGGTGCGGGCACATGGAGGCTGAGAAGGTCGGTCTGGCTGAGCAGCGTGTCAAGATTGTCAACAAACGTGTGATCCCTCCCTTCCGGCACGAACGGATCGTGCACCGCTACGGCAGCCCCTAGCGACGTAAAGAGTTCAGCGACGCGACGACCGATCGCACCGTATCCGACGATCCCCACACGGATGTCGCTCAGCTCACGGCCCTTCGTGCGCTCCCAGCGGCCGTCGTGTAGTGCGGCGTTGCTCTGCGGTATGCCGCGTAGTAGCGACAGGCCGTGGGCGACTGCCAATTCTGCTACGCTCTGCGCGTTCGCGCCCGGGGTTGTGCGCACTTCAACGCCTTGGCGATTTGCTGCACTAATGTCAATATTCTCCGCCCCGACGCCATTACGGGCGATAACACGCAGTGCGTTCGCCGATTCCAGGAGCGAAGCGGAAATATGTTCCACGCCGGCCAGCCAGCCGACAACATCATGGCTCTCAAGGAGTGACTCAAGTTCCGCTACATCGGGCACGCGGCCCGCCGATGCGGGGACCATCTCGAACCCCTGCCGAAGAAGCGGTTCAAGTTCTGCAACGGAGTCGAGCCCGCCGGCCGTGAGGGAGCGCGGCGTAATGAGAATGCAACCTTTGCTGTTGATCATCGTGCCCCTCCAGCAATTTCTACCAGCCGATCGAACGTGGGGCCGGATGTTGGAATGTTGGTCTGGAAGACCTCGCTGATGACCTGGGTCCAGCCGTGAATAAAGTAGAACCATCCGTCTTCGATATGCAAGCGGTAACTTGCCGGCTGAGAGCGTGCCTGGTCGAGGAACACCAGATTTCCGCGGTAGTTGAGGTCCCACACAAGGGCGCCCTCAGGAAATACAGCAGCGTCCGACAGCGGCGAACCAGGTGCGTCCTTACCCAAACCGGTCGCATTGATGACCAGTGCACCCGGTGAGAGCGCCCGGAGGACAGCGTCGTTATCGGTCTCGGTCGGGGCATGCACAATCTCGAGCGGCAGCGGGTTGCCGTCCTGTTCGTGAACCTCTTGGAAAGTCTCAAGACGGGGAGTGCTGCGGTTAGAGACGACCGCTCGCGAGGGGAGATTCAGGCCACGGCTACGTTGACCAAGATGCCAGTCGATCGCGATAGCCGACCCACCGGCTCCCATAATGAATACTTCAGCCCCGCTTCGGGCGAAGTGATCTTCCGGTACGAAGGCGTCGAGGGCGAGGCCGGAGGAGTATGGATCTTTAGCGCTCGCCTGAAGCTTCCCGTCATGCTTAGCCAGACAGCTGACCTCGCTCATCAGTTCGGCCAACGAGTCGGTGGAGTCGAAGAGGTCTCCAGCTGCATGATAGAGGTCAAGCTTGTGTGTGGTCACGAGGGCGCCCAAGCTCAGCGGGTCATCCTTGAGGAACTGGACCACAACACGGTAGTGCTCCGGCGGGGCGTGCACAGCAAGGTCTATACCGACCATCTCGACATCACCCAGGCCAAGTTCCTCGGCCCAGGCAGGAAACACTCGACGGATTGAGGACTGCCCGGTGGTCACGCCGATAAAGTAGAAGGTCGGCTTGGTTGCAGGTTGGATTGTGTCGTAGGTGTACGTCGTTGGCATGGGTGTCCTCGCTGGTACTATCTCGGCTGCATTTTGGATGCGGTGTGCGCTACTCACTCGGTCGTGAAGTGGTCTTGTAGCCTCTGTGATCGGGATTCGCGACCTGTCGCCAACTTTGGCTTTCCCTGATGATGAGCGTTCGCATGCCGCCCGCTCGCTCAATGAGCGAGTAATCTTGTCCGGCATCTGCCGAGTAGCTGAACAACGTGACAAACGGGGTGTCACCGACATTGACCGTCCTGTGCACCCAGTGGCCAGGGACGTTCACCGCCTTGCCAGCCGTCATTTCCAGTGCGACCGACTGCCCGTCGACGGTGTCGAGGAGCATGACACCGTGCCCACTGAGGCAGTGGTAGAGCTCGGCACGATCGGCTATGGCGTGCAAGTGACCACGGGTCATCGCGTACTCACTGCCGAATGCCCCGGGCATTAGCTTGCTGGTGCCGACAATTAGAGAGCCAGGGCTCGAGTCGTACTTCTGCTCGTGCACGATATAGGCCAGGTCCTCGGCTCCGCGACGAGCCACCTCAGCTGCGTAGGCCTCCTGGGAACGGTAAACACCGTCAAGATCTCCGACCCGCTTTTCGTAAACTCTTGAAGCGCCTGACATGGTTCCGTCGGGCGCAATGTCCACGGCGACCGGTTGCTGAACAGACATTTCACTCCTCTGATCGATGCTGCGATTGGCGATGTAGTCAGACTACAATATGAGAGCAGTCTCGGCTACCACCTCCAAGGAGTACCGACCACAGCCCTCGTAACGGACTGAGCGAACCGGGTCAGCACGGCTTCCTGTTGCCTCTTACCCGCCACACGATGTAGTGTCGCTACATCTAGGTAGTGGGAATGCCGAGACGTCCGAACGCAGCGCACGCAACCGTAGTTGGAGCGATGTCGTCGGGTGGAGTAATGACCCAGCACGTTCTGGCGCACGAAGTAGGTGCGCGTGGCGGACGCTGATTGCCGTTCATTGACCATATGAAGGAGCTGAAGATGTCGCGCAACAGCCGTCGGGTGACATTCCACGGTGGTACCGAGGTGAGTATCAGCACCGAGACCGTCGAAGAGCCGGAACCGGGCGAGGTGCGGATCGCCTCTGAACTGGTTGGCCTGTGCGGCTCAGATCTCCACGCAGTCCAATCGGAACATCCATTCATGGATGTTCCGTACTCACCAGGCCACGAGGTCGTCGGAAACGTCGATGCAGTGGGCGAAGGCGTCACCAGTGTCGCGGTCGGCGATCGTGTGGTAGTCGAACCCAACCTCACTTGCGGTACGTGCCGCAACTGCGTCGCCGGCGACTACAACATCTGTGACAATCTCGCCGTATTCGGATGCCAGACACCTGGCGCCATGAGCGATTACTTCCTGATTTCCGCCGCACGCGTACACGTCATTTCACGGCGCCTCCCCGACGCATATGCGGCCCTGATAGAACCTCTCGCCACTCCCGCGCACGCTGTGACCAAAGCGGGCATTAGGGAGGAAAGCAAAGTCGGTGTCTTAGGGGCCGGCACGATCGGGCTCCTCGTCGCGCTCGTCGCCAAGGCACGAGGTGCCCGCCAGGTGGTGGTGACCGACCCCGACCCGGCCAAGCGCGAACGGGCCATGCGGCTGGGAATCGATCTTTCGGCCTCCCCCCAAGAGTTCACCGAGCGGATCGCCCAGGCCCCGGATTTCGATGTCGTTTTCGACTGTGTCGCCAACGTGAACTCTTCCGCACAAGCCATCCAGGCGCTGCGCAAGGGGGGAACCGCCGTCATCGTGGGAGTGCCGGCCGAGTCAATTCTGTTCCCGCTCCACTACGTGCAAGACCGCGAATTACATGTACTGGGGACTCTTATGTACACCAAGGCCGACTATGAGTGGGCGATTTCCTATCTCAGCGACGAACCCGATGGACTTGACGAATTGGTAACCTCCTACTTCGGCCTTGAGGCCGCCTCGAAAGCACTGACAACCGCTTTCTCCGGTACTGCCGGCAAAGTCGTCGTGGCGCCCAAGGCCGACGCTCCCAGGAAGGCGTGAGCAATCGTGATCCTCGCCCATGACCTAGGCACCACCGGCAATAAAGCATCGCTGCACGACGACCATGGCCGTCTGCTCTCGGCGACCACTGTCGAGTACGGGACAAATTTCGGCCCCGGGGGAGTGGCCGAACAGTCCCCGGAAGACTGGTGGAACGCCGTGCGGAAGGCGACGAGCACGCTCATCACCACGAGTGATACGCATCCCGGGGACGTGTCTGGAGTGGTCATCTCCGGACAGATGATGGGCGCAGTGCTCCTGGATGCCGACTTCCGCCCCGTCCGCCCAGCCATCATCTGGGCCGATGCTCGGTCCACCGCGCAAGCGGCCGGGCTACTGGAGCAGATTCCGGGCATCGAGGCATATAGGGAGCTGGGGCACCAGGTCAATCCGACGTATTCCATTACGAAAGTCATGTGGGTACGGGCCCACGAACCAAACGCGTGGGACCGGGTCCGTCACTTCTGCCTCGCCAAGGACTACATCAATTATCTGCTGACAGGACGACTTGTTACTGACGCGTCGGATGCCTCCAGTACCAATGCTTATGACCAGCAGACGGGCCGGTGGTCCACCCGCGTCCTGGAGGCAGCTGGCTTGGATTCGGCACTGATGCCGAGCATCATCGGCTCAACCGAGATCGTCGGTGGCATGACCGACAGGGCCTCATCTGAAGTCGGGCTGAATCCCCAGACCCCCGTCATTACCGGTGGTGGAGACGGCCCGATGGCTGCAGTTGGGGCTGGAGTGGTCTCCGAAGCGGACGGCGTATACGTGAGCCTAGGCTCCTCCTCGTGGGTTTCCTGTGCGTCCAATGTCCCCCTCCATGACCCCGAGATGCGGTCGATGACGTTCAATCATGTGGTGCCAGGGATGTTCGTGCCCACTGCAACGATGCAGGCCGGAGCGGCCAGCGTGTCATGGGCCATCGAGGCTCTCGGGTTGTCCGGGATGTCCACCACCGACGCGGTGGAAGGAGCAGCCGAAGGACGAGGTGCTGCCACAGGTCTTTACTTTCTTCCACACCTGATGGGGGAACGCTCGCCGTACTGGAATGCCGATGCGGCTGGTGCGTTCATCGGTTTGGAACGATTTCACACGACGAAAGACATGATGCGCGCGGTGCTGGAAGGGGTTGGATATAACCTCGCGACGTGCCTGGATGCACTACGTGACGCAGGAAGAGAGATCGATGGTGTCGATGCGATTGCCGGCGGCGCACTAAGCGATACCTGGCTTCAAGTGCTTGCGGATATTTGGGGTTTCCCTGTCCGTCGCCGAACAGTAGTGCGAGAAGCCAACAGCACGGGTGCCGCGATAACCGGCTTGGTGGGCTTGGGCAGGGCGGAATTCGAACTTTCGCACAATCTTTCCCGCATATCCGCCGAGTTCATCCCGGACCCGGATGAGCACGAACAGCACCGGACGCATCACCAGTTGTTCCTCGATGCTTATGCCCGGCTTGAAGGTTGGTTTACGAAGCGCGGGCGGTTCCTGTGAGCACCAATTTCGTGCGGACGATTCTGGGTGACGTCGCGCCCGACGACCTCGGAGTGGTCGATTACCATGATCATCTGTTTCAGACAACCCCTCTCTTACCCGGTGACGACCTGGATGATGAAGAAAAGAGCTGCGAAGAAACCTCCGATCTAGTAGCTGCGGGAGTCAACACGCTGGTAGAGGCAACACCCATCGGAATGGGTCGGATGCCCAGTGGAGTGGCGCGAATTTCACGGATCACTGGACTGCATGTGGTTCACACCACCGGGGTCCACCGAGAAGCGCACTATGCGTCGCAGCCCGATCTCATTTCGATGACTGCTGAGCAGCTTTCGGACACCTTCCGAGCTGAGCTTCTCGAGGGCCTCCCCGACGACAGCCAGACGTTTTCGCATAGACCGCAGCGCTATGGGCGGGCGGGTCTCATCAAGATTGGTATCGGGTATTGGGCGATTACCGACTTCGAGCGGCGCTCGTTGGAAGCAGCTGGCGCCGTGAGTGCAGAGCTTGGCGCCCCGGTCATGGTTCATTTGGAATACGGAAGCGCCGCTCACGAGGTGCTGACGATGCTCGGCGAAGCGGGTTGTCCGGATGACCGCGTTGCATTAGCGCATATCGACCGTAACCCTGACCCCGGGCTGCATCTCGAGCTGGCAGCCCGCGGCGCCTACCTTGGTTATGACGGATGCGCGCGTCACAAATCGTGGCCGGACAGCGTACTCATAGACTGCCTCGAAGAGGTTGTTGCCGGCGGTGGCGCCAATCGCACCTTGTTGGGTGGAGATGTCGCTCGAAGCAGCCGGTATCGGGCATACGGTGGTATGCCCGGCTTGTCTTATACGTACCTCCGCTTCTTGCCGAGAGTGCGTTCGGCAATTGGAAGGACCGGTGTGGAGCAGCTGACGACGGCAAATCCGGCGGAGTGGCTGACGTGGTCCAACGTCACGTAACACTAACGAGAGAAGGCGATGACGCTGAACTTGTTCGACGTCCCTGCGATAGAAGACACTTGCCAGATACGCCCCGTCATACCGGTGGTGAAAGTACCGAGTGCTGGTGCTGCTGTGAACGTTGCCAGGGCGCTAGTCGGCGGCGTGCCGCTCATTGAACTAACTCTGCGCTTGATTCGATTCGGGCGATCGCCTCAGAGGTGCCAGACATAGTGCTGGGCGCCGGTACGGTGACCACTGCAGAGCAAGTATCTGCTGCCATCGAAGCCGGCGCGCGCTTCCTGGTGTCACCTGGCGCTCCGGTGGATGTCCAGGATCCTCTGTCCAGGACGCCGATACTCTCGCTCTGCTCGGCGCATCCACTGCAACCGAAATGATGCGACTTGCTAACCGGGGGTGGCGCAGCATGAAGTTTTTCCCGGCCGAGGCGACGGGCGGTGTCAAGTTCCTGTCCAGCGTTCGTAACGCCTTGCCGAACCTACAGTTCTGCCCCACGGGCGGGATCAGCGCCTCCAATGCTTCGGAATACCTCAATCTTACAACTGTTCCCTGCGTCGGTGGTTCTTGGCTCACACCGGAAGCCGCGGTTCAAGCCGAGGACTGCTCTGCCATAGCGCAGCAGGCCCACAACGCGGCTAAACTGCGAGCCTGACCCGGTCGTCACCACCGCGGATTGTCATCCGGGCGCAGTGGCCAACACCAATGACCCTTCCTGGAGTTGAAAGATGTCTACTCACTCATTAACCGGGGACCCGAGGCTCAGCGAGCTTCCACTCCTCGAACGTATTAGAGCTGCAGCACCCACGCTGCGGAAGTCCGAGCAGAAGGTTGCCGAGGCCGTGTTGGCAGCGCCGAGGGACGTCCTTGGGTATACCATGGCCGCCGTCGCTGATGTCGCAGGGGTATCCGAGCCGACCGTCATGCGGTTCGCTCTGCGACTCGGTTACGAGGGGTTCCAGGCTTTCAAATTTGATCTTGCGCAAGTACTCGCGGTCGGGGTTCCTGTGACGTTCTCTGGTATCAAGCCAGGCGACCCCGTGGAGCTCATATCACAGACGGTCTTTGACCACACCGTTAGCAGCCTTGATCGCGCGCGTAAGACCTATGATGTGTCGGCTCTGAATGAGGCTGTCGATTACCTTTACAGCGCATCGTATGTCACATTCGTGGGCTTTGGAGCCTCCAGCATTATCGCCCAAGATGCTGAGCAGAAGGGGGGGCTGTTCGGAGTACCCTGCACGGCACCACTTGACGCTCATCAGCAGATCATGGCCGCATGCATGGCCGAACCGGGGTCGGTGTTCTTCTTGATATCTAACACGGGAAATAACGGCATCGTGCTGGAAATAGCAGACCTAGCGAGGCAGCACGGCGCCACTATTATCGGACTCACGGGTGACCACAAGACGCCGTTGGTCGAGTACTGCGACGTGGCGCTTGTAGCAAAGACCTATGAGGATACGGAGGTATTCACCCCGATGGTCAGCCGCCTTGCGGGACTGGTCGTTATTGATGTCCTCTCGGCTGCTGTCGCCGCTAGGCGTGGAACTGCGCACTTGGAGCGGGTCCGAACTATGAAGGCCGAACTGGCCCAATTTCGGTCGGCGCCGACTCACGGCGGAACCGCTGCTGAGGAGTCACAGCGGAATCCACACTCCTGACCGCAGTCCTCCGTCGGCTGCGAGTTAGCAGAGCGCGGCGCCACCGGAGCAGTTGCACGGGTCCCACGGCCTTGTAAACGAGCCTCGGATGTGCTTCTAGGTCCGGGTCCTTATTTGCGTGGCCAGGCGGTGGCGGCGCAGAGCACGACGGTGGCTCGGTAGGTGATAGCGATCTTGTCGTAGCCGGTGGCGACTGTGAAGTTCACCAAGGTTCTGAGTCAGGTTCTCTCCTTCGGAGAGAATGAGTTCCATAGCAAGTAACCGTCGCAGGTTCAGTGCTCGGTTCAAGGCTGGAGTGGCGG
>Ga0079226_10003068_pt1 | contig 12866 bp, 9 predicted proteins | sample Poulit2014_FD_76345 | JGI IMG/M metagenome (GOLD analysis project Ga0079226, IMG submission 76345) | Agricultural soil microbial communities from Georgia to study Nitrogen management - Poultry litter 2014 | ecosystem: Environmental > Terrestrial > Soil > Agricultural land | place: USA: Georgia... | reverse complement strand
ACCGCCGAATCGAGCTTCACGACATATGGCGTGAAGCTGTGTGTTAGTGAATCCTTGGATAAATATATGTCGCATAAGAGGTTATCATAATAAACAAACTCCAGCAAACACTAAATGCCCTTAGCTTTTTTATTACAATATACTTTCCTCCAAGGAAATTTTGCTTTCCTTTTGTTGAACGCTTGTTTCAGCAAGGGCCAGCAATCCCACTAACATCACAAAAAGTATGGATGTACTGAAAGACAGTATGATACATTTAATGCATTTCTATAACCGAATTTAATTATTGGCCATCTCTCCGAATGCCAACGGCAGGCCCATTACACACCCGAATGTTTTAGTGAAGCTTTGCCAGGCATTGGTTATTTTATGGTATGACAGGATGATAAAGTGTATACAACCCGTAGACCTAATAGAGGAAATAGATGAAGTAATACTGACAACTCAAAACAACGAACCTTGATGAAAACGAAAATAACCTCCATCGGTGTATTGCTTTGCCTGCTGGCAGCCTGTGGTATTATAAATTCAGAAGGAGAGGAAACCTTTAATCCGCATCAGTTAGATGGGGTCTACCGGTTTATTTATCATGTCGATGTGGATTCTCTCGGTAACCCCTGTGATGGATTGTCGTGTTATCAAAATTGGTACACTAATTACATATCGGTCGATTATCCGGATATGCAAGCCTGCGCTGCAAGCGGCCAAGGGCTCCCATTTAAACCGATTGGAAAACAGAACGTACAAGTTGCCCGCAAAAAAGAGGATCTTTATAAAATAACTAAAATTAACGGCCACACGGTAGATAAGGAATATATTGCTTATAAAATAACAACAGATTCCTCTCGCTTTGACGGAAGTACCACCGATTATATGCAGTTTAATAAAATAAAAAATGGAAATGAATATTATGGGACCAGTTTTAAACATCCCAGCGATGACGATCTTCAGGAAGAATATCAGAAATGCATAAGCCAAGCACCTGATACAACGGATATATTTCCTTCCACTCAGCAATATGTAATCAAACCAAAATAACAGCGTTAAAACTCCCCCTTCCAACACCGATAAGGAAAGGTTTTAGGATCATAGTTATCTCAATTTTACTACCACCTGTTGGGTAGATTCAGCAATTTCCAACCGGCGTAGAACAACATCTTACTTTTCGTAGCTTTGGTAAAATTCGTTTTGGCTGATACCATCCAGATATTTTTCGATTTGCCGTATACTTTCTAAAATATCTTGCAGCTAAACATCCAGTTTTCGTTTGCTCATATATGCGGCACTTCTTCTTTAAGAATATCTACTTTCATATCAAGCTTGCCATCTAATTCTTGTTGAATACCAATAAAGTCTTAAAGGCTGATCTTTTTGCTCAATTTTCACCAACGAATCTACCTCATTTGTTTCTGTTTCACCTCGACCAGTAGACCTAAATACTCCAGCTTTCTTAATCCCATATTTTTTTAATACCGGGCGATCTTTCTTTTTGATCTCTTCTAAATCCGTCATGACAACAAGAGTTAATTAGATGATTCAATAATAATATCTGCAAGTGATTCCGAAAGAAATAAGCAAACTCAAGCTAAAAAGAGAGCACTATAACGAGGTCTTATTTTAATGGTATTGCCGGGCAAAATACCTGAATGCCCCAATGGTTATGAGAAAGAAACATTCAACTGCTGGCATATTTCTAATCGATACCGGAAATACCACAAATCCTTATATTGAATCCTCATCAGGTAAGATGGTACTACTACCATTTTTAATGAGTAAAATCCTGGTAGCCGGTAGTTACGAATCAATCGGATGAATGTGGCAATCACAGGCTTTTCCCCGCGGATATTGTGGTTTTATACCCATTTTAATTGTTTATCTGCGTAACCGGCTGGATGATTCTCAAGGTTGTTAATGATTTTATTTACAGGCGTTCCACTAAATTTGTAGCAGTACCGTAGCGTTAACGTTTTTTTGTTTGTATTAGGACTAACAAACCGAAATTTGTGCTTTGTAGTTGCTAATGCCTGATTACCCAAAAAAGACCCCGGATACCCTGATTAAATTCTCTTTTCAAATAATATATTTGGTCTATTTCAGGGCGATCTAATCCATTCCGTTACCTGAAAAAACAAAAAAGGTCCCGATCACTCGGAACCTTTGGAAAAATAGGTTCAATAACAGTTAAGCCGTAGCAACTGCTTCTTTAGCCTCCTTTTCATTATTAATATGGCGGTTAATAATCAGCTGCTGAGCAATATTCATTAAGTTATAAATCAGATAATAGAGGCTGAGTCCCGCTGCAAAATTGTTAAAAATGAAAAGAAGGAAAAAGGGAAAGATATATTTCATCGCGCTCATATCTGGGCCGGCTCCACCTCCTCCGCCGCCCATACCACCGCCGGGTCCCATGCCGCCGGTAAGCTTTGTCTGCAGGAAGAGTGCACCGGCCATAAGCAGCACAAAGCCGGCAATCTGATCGCCCATAAAGGGAATGCTAAACGGTAAGTTAATGATATAGTCGGGTGCAGACAGGTCAGCGGCCCACAGGAAGCTTTGCTGACGTATGAGGATAGAACTTCTAAAGAAGCGCCAAAGCGTAATTAGTATAGGCATTTGGAGCAGCATGGGTAAACAGCCACCCAGAGGATTTACGCCCGCTTCTTTATAGAGCTTCATCGTAGCTTTTTGCTGCTTTTCAGCATCATCGGAATATTTTTCCTTAATTTCCTTCATTTTAGGCTGTAGCTCCTTCATTGCAGCCATACTGGTATAGCTCTTCTTGGTCAGTGGATAGAGTATGAGCTTGATGAGAATACCAAATAGGATAATTGCCAGCCCTATATTCATATAATCGCCCAGCAAGTCGAAATAAGGAATGATGATATACTTTACCAGTGGCTCAGAAAACCAGTTGAGCCAGCTATAACCGGTGTCCACCATATTATAGACGGAGCCATTGTAGTGTTTAAGCGTATTATAAGCCAAAGGGCCCAGATACATTTGGAAAGAAACGGTTCCTTGCTGCGAGATATCTGTGGTTATGAAAGACTTATAATGATGGTCGGTTGAGGCATCTTCAGTCTTTCCTGTTTGTTCGCCGACTAATAAAGCACTCTGGGTGTTATTATCCGTCTTAATGGCCTGTGTAAAGAATTTAGTACGGGTAGCCACCCAGTCGATAGTACCATTATAATCCTTTTCATCATGGCCGGCCTCGCTGAGACCGAGCTTCTCTAACTCCCCGCCGGTATAAACATAAGCCGCTGCACTTCTGGTTTCAGAACTGAGGTTTTTTTCCGTAAACTGGAGCTCCGGCTCCCACCCGAAGTCAACGGTACCTCCCACAATCGTTTGATCAAGTCCTTCAAAGGAAATATCCAGGTCTATTTCGTAGGAATCACCGTTCAGGGTATAGGTGTAAACAATGCGCTGGCCATTATCAATGGTTAGCGCATATTTAAGCTCTTTGGATTCTCCTTCTCCGATAGAAATATGATCCGTTTCCGTAAGTTGCTTAAAAACAAGGTTATCTGTTTCAACGTTAAAATTTTGGGTGGTCAAGAAGCCCAAAGAGTAGGCGGACTGGGTCGTATCTTCAACCAACCGAACAGGTTGATGATTCCAGGTATCATATTCTTTAAGCATTATTTGTGCCGGTCCTGCTCCGGCATTCGTAAAAGTAGCTTTATACAGCGGGGTATTTATGGTAACAAGCGAAGTATCAGTTACGCTGGCCTCCGAAAATGGGCCCATATTGGGAGATTCGCTTTCAGTCCGGCGCTCCGTAGGTTTTATTGACTCTTCGATATTGGACTCTGCAGTATCCGTTTCCTGTTGATTCTGACGAGCACTATCCGATACATCAGTCATTTTATTCTGCACCTGCTGACTGTCGGCTTGGGCAGCGGCAATACTATCTTGGCGAGCTTGTTCCGCTTTTCGTTCTTTAAGTTCTTGTTCGGAAGGCATGGTTAGATATCCCCATGCTACCATTACAATTAATATGAGTACTAATCCAGTTACGGTATTACGATCCAAAAGAAATCCTCAGTCTGATATTATTTTTCTATTTCGGCTTCGGGAACAGGGTCATAGCCATGGTCTCCCCAGGGATGGCAGCGACTTATGCGTTTAATCGTTAGCCAGAGTCCTTTTAATACCCCGAATCGCTTCAAAGATTCTATGCTATATGTGCTGCAGGTAGGTCTAAACCGGCAGCGCCTGGGCATCCAGGGCGAAATAATCAATTGATAAGTGCGAATGATCCCTATAAAAAGGTACTTCATGACTGCTTGGGCTGGGCGGCAGTTAGTTGTTTTTGAATGCCTTGTAACAATTCTATCACATTCTGCTCTACATGATTAAAGTCGGCCTCAACGGTGTAAGTTACAAGTGCGCCGTGAAGTGTTTGCTGGACTTGCTGCAGAGAATCTGTTAATATTTGTTGATTAAGCCGATAAGCTTCTCGTAGAAGTCTCTTCATAGCATTACGCTTATGGGCCTTTCCAAGGCTCTTTTTTACAATAAAACCCATTTGGCAGCCGAAAGAAGCGTCATTAACGAAGCGATAGCGGATACCCACAAATTGTGCTCTGTTAATATGAACACCCTTTTGAAAAAGACGCTGAAAGTTCTTTCGGCCCCTCAGGATCTTTTTTCTGGGCAGGCTGCCCTTTTTAGTGATGGACGATTTACTTAGGCCCTTTGTTGTCACTTATTGTTAGCTTATGACGTCCTTTCTTGCGACGCTTTTTTAGGATTTTTTTTCCTTTTTTACTGCTGTTTCGTTTACGGAAACCGTGTTTATTCTTACGCTTGCGGTTACTTGGTTTATATGTACGTTTCATAATAAAATCTGTTTTGGGTAAAACTTGTAATTCGCGAATGTAGCCACAAAGATAAAAATAAATTTAGACAATAATAACCGCTAATTATTGGTTATGCTTAATAGCTTTGATGTGGAAATTTTCAGGGATTTTCGTAGCTGGCCTGAATTATTTGAACAGGTACTAAGTATATCGTATTTTCCAGAGATAATGTATAATTAGCAGCCGATCTATTTTCTTATAATATGTTCCAAACAATTATTGATTTTTTTACTAACATCATAGCCGCTATTTTCGGAACGAAAAGTGAGCGGGACCTGAAAAAGATTTGGCCCATCGTTGAGGAGATAAACCAGCACTATGAAAAGATGGAACAGCTTTCCGATGAAGAGCTGAAGCAAAAAACCGCGTCTTTTCGTCAGCAAATTGATGATGCCACTGAAGAGGTCAGGGAAGAAATTGAAGCAGTTAAAGAGCGGCTAAATGGGGATGAAGAGCTACTTGTAGAAGAACACCAGAATTTGGCTGATGAACTCAATGAGCTTGAAGAGGAGAAAAAGGAAATAACCGAAGAAGTGTTAGAACAGATTTTGCCCGAGGCCTTTGCCGTCATGAAGGACACCTGCCGGAGATTTGTAGGGAAGGCCTGGGAAGTGGGGGGGAGTATGAATGAATGGAATATGATTCCCTATGATGTACAACTGGCGGGAGCGATTGCTCTGCATCAGGGAAAAATATCCGAAATGAAAACAGGTGAAGGTAAAACATTAGCTGCACTAATGCCGGCCTATCTGAATGCGCTGAGTGGCGCCGGAGTACATATTGTGACGGTAAACAACTATTTGGCAAAGCGTGATGCCGAATGGAATGAACCGCTTTTAAATTTCCACGGATTAGAAGTAGATTGTGTGGACCTCTATGAGCCCAACTCACAGCAGCGCAGAGAGGCTTACCGTGCTGATATTACGTATGGTACCAACAACGAGTTTGGTTTCGACTATTTGCGTGATAATATGGTGGCCAATGCTGATCAGCTGGTACAACGCGGTCATAATTATACGATTATTGATGAAATTGATTCCATATTAATTGATGAAGCGCGAACGCCGCTCATTATTTCCGGACCGGTTCCTGAGGATTCTAAATCGCAGAAATATGAAGAGCTTAAGCCTCGGGTAGAATCGTTAGTTAATGCTCAGAAGAAGCTTGTAGCCCAATTTGTTCGAGATGCCCAGAAGCACCTGGACGAAGGGAACGAAGAGCAGGCCGGGCTGGCTCTTTACCGGGCACAACGGGGATTCCCTAAAAACAAGAAGTATCGCAAGATGATGCAGGTGCCATCGAATCAGCGGTTAGTTCAAAAAACAGAATCTTTTTATTTGCAAGATAATGCCCGTCGGCTGCCGGAAGTAGATAAAGAGCTCTATTACTCGGTAGATATGAAGATGAATAATATTGAGATGGGTGAGAAAGGTCAGGAGTTTATCACGCATTCTAATGAAGAGGACGAGTTCTTTATTATTCCTGACTTGGGCTCCGAAACTTCGAAGCTTGAGGAAGAGATTGAGCAGCTCCGAGAGGAAAAGGTTAGCGAAATTGAAAATAATGACGAGTTCAGCGATAATTATAAAAAGAAGAAAATAAAGGAGGCACGCCAAGAGGTAGAGCAAGAACGGGAACGTCGTTTTAATGAACTTCACCGGCTCTTCGCCGAACGCAGTGACCGTATTCATTCAGTTAACCAGCTGCTTAAGGCATACACGCTGTTTGCAAAAGAAGAAGAGTATATTGTTCAGGATGGAAAGGTGCAGATTGTAGATGAAAATACCGGCCGCGTGATGTCCGGGCGCCGCTATTCTGATGGGCTGCATCAGGCGCTGGAAGCCAAGGAAAATGTGAATGTGGAAGCTTCTACCCAGACTTATGCAACTATTACGTTGCAAAACTACTTCCGAATGTATGATAAACTCTCAGGTATGACGGGTACAGCCGCTACCGAGGAAGGGGAGTTCAGTGAGATTTACGATTTGGAGGTGATCATTATTCCGACGAATGAGCCGGTCATCCGGGATGATAAAGAGGACCTCGTTTTTAGAACCAAACGGGAGAAGTATAATGCCGTAATTGAAAAAATAAACGGATACCATGAAAGTGGTCAGCCGGTTCTGGTGGGTACAACCAGTGTAGATGTGTCCGAAACAATCAGCCGTATGCTGAATAGACAGAACATTCCTCATAATGTACTAAATGCCAAGCACCATGAAGAAGAAAGTGATATTGTAGCTGCCGCCGGGCAGCAGGGCACTGTAACGGTGGCTACCAATATGGCCGGTCGTGGTACTGATATTAAATTGGGTTCAGGGGTTAAGGAAAAAGGCGGTTTAGCTATTCTGGGTACGGAACGGCACGACTCACGACGTATTGATCTGCAGCTTCGCGGCCGTGCGGGACGACAAGGAGATCCCGGAGAGTCGCAGTTTTATGTGTCGCTCGAAGATGATCTGATGCAGCTGTTTGGTTCCGACAAAGTAGCAAAAGTGATGGACCGGCTTAATTTTGAAGAAGGTGAGGTTATTACTCACTCCTGGATCACCAAATCTTTGGAGCGTGCTCAATCTAAAGTTGAGCAGAATAACTTTAGTATTCGTAAAAAACAGCTGGAGTATGATGATGTGCTGAACAACCAGCGAGAAGTCATATACATGCGTCGTAAGCATGCGCTGCAAGGTGATGAGCTGCGTAGTGATTTATATGTAATGCTTGAGAATTTGGTACAAAGTGTCATTGACCAGCATTATGATGATGGAGAGTTCGAACAGCTCCGCGATACTATTCTCCGGCTTTTAGCTGTTGATATTGAGTTAGATACCGATAGGATGGCTGAAATGGGCGAGGATTTACTGATCGACCATATTATTGAGCGTGCCTATGAAGTATACCGGCAAAAGGAGGAGATGATCTCCAAGCCGCTGTATGAGGTCGTTAAAAATATTGATGCTTCTGATGCTGAGGAAAAGCCGTCCCGTGTTCAGGTAATCTTTACTGACGGTATCCGTCGAATGCGCGTGCTCATAGATGTAGAAAATGCTTTAGAGAATGAAGGGCGCGAAGTAGCCCGCGCGCTTGAGCGCACGGCCGTACTCTCTATTATTGATGATAAATGGATGGACCATCTGCGCGAGCTGGATGCCGTTAAAGAAGGAATTGGGCTGCGCGCTTTCGGTCAGAAGGATCCGTTACTGGAGTACAAGCACGAAGCCTTTGAAATGTTTAAGCATCTGCTGGATGAAATTAACCAAGAGGCTATTTCACTCATTTGGAAAGCCATACCTGAAATGCAGGCTGACGAAAAACGTATCCAGCAGGCTCCGGAGGAACGGGCGAAGGTTAATATAGATGACGCGAAGACCCAGCATTCTGATGCCACCAATATGGGCTTCAAAGCAGGAGGTTCCCAACAAAGCGGACCTAATGGGTCTGGCCAAGGACAACAACGCAGTGATCAAAAGCCGCAGCCGGTAACTGTGGAAAAAGAACCCGGCCGTAATGATTATGTTAAAATACAAAATATGAGCAGCGGTGAAATTATTGATATTAAGTGGAAAAAAGCCAAGCGGATGATCGATGAGAAAGGGTGGACGCTTATTGAAAAATAGCTGAGCTGTATTTATTTGACGCTGCAGGGAGGCTGTGAAAGCAAAACTGAGGCATAAACTCCCTCAATTATAAGCCTCCACATAGGCTCCGGGCAGCAAATCGATAGGATACGTGACTAACAGCATACCATATTACTTAAAGAAAGCGGGATGGTGGATTCTTAGAGGTCTTGGGTTCTTTTTTTGCCTAAGCTTTCTTATGGTCTTAATGCTGCGATGGATCAATCCCCAAACTTCCTCCTTTATGCTGCAGCGTAGCATAAGCGCATGGTGGGCTGGGGAGGATGATTTTGTCCTTCACTATCGCTGGAGCGACTGGGAAGAGATAGACTCGTCCATAAAAATAGCGGCCATTGCTTCGGAAGACCAGGATTTTTCCGATCATTGGGGCATCGACTTTGGATCCATACAAAATGCGTTAGAGGAATATCAGCGGGGCCAGGATTTGCGGGGTGCCAGCACTATCACGCAGCAGACGGCCAAAAATCTGTTCCTTTGGCCTGGGCGTTCTTATTTTCGTAAAGGGTTTGAAGCTTATTTTGCTTTGCTGATGGAGTTACTATGGAATAAAAAACGTATTTTAGAGGTTTATTTAAATATTGCAGAATACGGCGATGGTATTTACGGCGTGCAAGCTGCGGCTGCACGCTATTATGGTATAGCGCCTGCGCAACTCTCCCGCTCACAAAGCGCGCTGATGGTTACCGCACTTCCGGCCCCTAAACGATATGATCTGGCCCATCCATCCAGCTATATGATTCAGCGGCGTAATTGGGTGCTCCGTTATATGGACCTACTGGGTAATGCGGCATATCTCAAAAAACTGTAGTACCGGAGGGCCTCATATTTGCTCTTTCTGTAAACCTTTTGTTATTTCAGCACGTATCTTGAAACCTCAGTTTTATAATGATGAAATATTTAGCAAAAACGGTCCTTCTCCTACTTGCAATTCCAGTCATAGCTTTTGGTCAAAGAGCCGGGGTAGATACCCTCAGCCTCTCAACCATCTTTTATGAACCATTATTAGCAGGCCACCGTCCGGAATTTGTGGATTATTCACCCAATGGGAATCGTATCTATTATCAGGCGAACGATTCTGCTAAAATAAAGGATAAAATGTATAGCATCCGGCTGGATGGCAGTGATCCCCGTGAAGTTGATGACAAAGTGGTGACTGACTTTTTGCTTTCTCCGGATGAGCAAAAGATTTTATATACTGATGAGGGAGATATATGGATTGCAGATCCCGATTATTCGAATGAGCAGCGCATCATAAAAACCAATGATCGTGAGTATAATGCAGTTTGGGCACCAAATAGTAAAAAGATAGCTTACTCCCGCAATGGAGATGTATGGACCACTAATATCCAAAACGGACAACTGGTCCAGGTTACCGATAAAGAGGAGGATGAACCGGGTTACAGGGTGCTGGATTGGGCCGGCACAGATCAGCTAATCCTTTCGCAGACAGACAGGTCGGACTTTAGAGAGTATTATTTCCCCGAATATGTTCAAAAGTATGTACAGGTTGGCGCCACTGAGCGAGGAATTGCTCGCCAGATTGTGTCTTTGGCCGATTTATCCGCCGATACTATGAGTACACAGCTACTGTATGAGCAAAAAGGCTATATTGATACGGATGTCAGCACATCGGGCCGCTATTTGGCGATTGACGAAATGGATGCGCCAATGAAACATCGCAAAATACTGGTGTTCGACCTCCAGGAGCCGCAAAAAGCTACAACCGTTTTTGAGGATTCTACCAAGGGATGGCTTTTTGGGGTGGATATGGAGTTTGCCCCGGATGGGAATAAACTGATGTTCCTTTCCGAAAAGGACGGTTGGAATCATATTTATACCGTCAATACCAATGGAAGCAACCTGCAGCAACAGACCGATGGAGACTACGAAGTGCCCTGGGCAGAATGGACAGACGGTTCTAATATTGTTTTTGCATCAACTGAAGCTGATCCGGGGGAACGGCATATTTACACGCTGAATGTGGAAGATGGGAGTCAGCAGAAGCTGACTGATAAGATCGGTTTCCGTAAGGGTTTTCATCTCAATCGCGATCATGATGCACTGGTTTATCAGTATACGTACTTTAATAAACCTTTTGAGCTCTATGGCCTTGACCTTGAGAATCCCTCAAAGGAAAGGCAGATTACGCACACCGTTCCTGATCGTTTTAATCAAATAGACTGGCAGAAAGAGGATTACATTCATTTTACCGGTCGTGATGGCAGTACAAAGCTTTCAATGTCAGTATTAGAACCCACTGATTTACAGCCAAATAAAAAGTATCCGGTTGTAGTATTCGTACATGGTGCTGGCTCCCTTCAGAATGTATATAAAGGATGGTCTGCAAGCTACTTCCGGGAATATATGTTTAATCAATACTTAACGGCGCACGGCTATTACGTAATGGAGGTGGATTATCGGCACAGCACCGGGTATGGACGTAGATTCCGTGAAGATGTCACCAACTGGATGGGCAAGTATGAAACACAGGATATTATAGACGGCATTGATTACTTAGCCGCCCATTATGAACAGGCGGATACCTCTTCAGTGGGTGTTTATGGCGGCAGCTATGGCGGCTTTATGTCTCTTTATGCCACCAGCGTAGCACCGGACTATTTTGATGCAGCGGCAGCGTTGCGTGCCGTCACGAATTGGGAGAATTATTATCATACCAATCCCTGGTATACGCTGCCGCGTTTAGGCAAACCGGAGGCCGACTCGGTAAACTATGCACAGAGTTCCCCTATTACTTATGTAGATCAGCTGGATCAGCCGGTATTGATTCTCCACGGACTAATGGATAATAATGTAGGTTTTCAGGATGCTGCTGAGTACATCCACGAACTTATACAGGCAGGTGATAAAGATTTTGGTATGATGATGTATCCCACCGAACGGCACAGCTTCCAGGATCCTGATGCTTGGTATGATGAGTACAGCCGTATTTATCGTTTTTTTGAGGAAGAGCTTGAATAGGGTATAAACGAAATAAATAGACTTCCGCTACAGTCAGACTGCTCATTCCGGTTAACAGAAAGGTAGCATATACCATAATCCGTTCGAAAGAGGATAAATGGCGGACTGGGTTGTGAAGTACAACAGAAAGTTGGGTAATCAGCTTTTGATAATTTATTGTCCTTGCTGTTAGCTCAGTATAGAATGGCAGGTATCCATTGATTAGTATGTATCACAAATGTGTCCTTTCGGGACCCATTGCCCATTTGGTTATAAAAGACTACAATTAATAAAGCCAATGATTGAAGAGTGACAATGTTCCCATATGGGTAAAGAGAATAAAATATAATAGGAAAGACGAGTTTTTAGAACTCACATGTAAATCATAGCAGAAACTATTTTATCTCACTACAACGGCCTGGCTAGACTTTTTACATCTTCTCTACAATATCCAGTGATTTCGTTACGTGTTCATCCGGAGTGATTTCATCAATTTTTGAGGAAAATACCTTAACGATTTCTCCCTTTTCGTCAATGATAAAGGTGGTGCGGGGGATAAAGCCGTGATCAATGTTTTCTCCTCGTATATCTTTAGCACCTTCCTGTTCGGGGCTCATCTCGAGGCCATATTTTGCTGCAATCTTACCGTCAGGGTCGGAGGCCACAGGAAACTCGCCGGCACAATAATTGGGATCTGCTGAAAATTCATTTAATCGCTCAATATTGTCTGCGGATACTCCAATAACAGTAGTTTCTGCCTCTTCAAATTCTTCTATATTCTCAGCAAAAGTGCGGGCCTCCAGGTCGCATCCGCCAGTATAAGCGGAAGGATAAAAATATACCACTGTTGGTCCCTTATGGAGTGCATCTTCCAGGTAAAACATGAATTCCTCTCCAGCAAGGCTGGCTTTGGTCGCAAACACAGGGGCATCATCGCCTTTTTGCAGCATATCAGATTGAGCCATACTTTGTTGGGTTATTATGAGTGATAAACTTAAAACGGTTAGCGGGATTAAAAAATAAATTCTTTTCACAATAGGTGCTTTCTATAATTCGATAGTTAAGTGTAATATATTAAAGCCACATACGTAAACCAATTATTTTGATGAAGGTCATAAAATGCCCCTTCCATTGGCTATCATGCCAGCATTACTGATGAGTTTGGGCGTTGCCCGAGTTATGTTCTGCAGGCCGGCAGTATTTGCTTTTAGCTAAGCTTACATCTTGCTTTGTACCGGAACCAGTGGTTGCAGGGAGCTTTGGGATACTTGTTTGGTTACCTTGACAAATTTATAGGTCAAAAATTGAAGTGAACCAATACCTTAAAGTGTCTTGAATTGCCTTTGGGGCTAAAGTACGATCTTCAGAGAATTTTTTATACCCCCAGGTTAAAAATAATTGTTTT
>Ga0079226_10003067_pt1 | contig 12869 bp, 11 predicted proteins | sample Poulit2014_FD_76345 | JGI IMG/M metagenome (GOLD analysis project Ga0079226, IMG submission 76345) | Agricultural soil microbial communities from Georgia to study Nitrogen management - Poultry litter 2014 | ecosystem: Environmental > Terrestrial > Soil > Agricultural land | place: USA: Georgia... | reverse complement strand
ATAATCAAAACACAAGGGTGGTCTGAAGAATCATTTCACTATCCAAAAATTACATTACTTAATATTATTTGTCGTGTTTCACTTTATATCATTATAGGAATACTATCATTATTCCATCAGAAACGATAAATCTTTCTTGATTCACCAGATTCCAAATCAGAAAGATTTGGAATCTGCCAAAAACGTGAATAACAACCCCACTTAACTGATAGAACATTCTGCCAATATTTTATAAACTCTAAGATGACATACATTACCTATGCACACTAGTTGTCTTATCTTTAAAAAAACTCTTGATAAATGACTCTGACACATCATCTAAAGTTGAATAATCGTATTGCGGATTTCTATCTTTATCTATTAACACAGAACGGACCCCTTCATAAAAATCGTCAAACTTTAAAAAGTTGGTGACTAGTATTTTATCCATTACTAAGCTTTCTTCAATTGTTTTATTTTTATAGTCAGCAAGCTGTTTAAATATAACTTTTAACGAAACAGGGGATTTCTTTGATAACATTTCATATGTTTCCTGCGCAAAAACTGAATCCCCGGACTTCAATGAGGATAAGATTTCTTCCACTGAATTAAATTGAAAATGTTTATTAATGAAGGTGGATTTATTTTCTAACTCGCTACCATCATAATCACTTTTATATTTTTCTAGTTTTTCCTTTAATTGTTCTTCAATAAATTCAGTACTATAACTAGATTCTCCAATAATGTCTTTCATGCATTCATCAATTTGGCTAGAAGGTATTAAGTAATCTGCCGCATTTGCATACAAAACATCCATGCCATTTATCATTTCACCTGTCAGACCTAAATATACACCAGTATAGTTTGGCATTTTATTTAGAAAGTAGCCTCCGCCCACATCTGGGAAAAAGCTTAGGTTTACTTCTGGCATTGCCCATCTAGTTTTTTCGGTAATTATACGATATTTTGCACCGTAAGTTAATCCAACTCCTCCGCCCATGATAATACCATTTAAATTAGCTATAATGGGTTTAGGATAACTATAAATATATTGATCTAATTTGTACTCTTCATCGAAGAAGTCTAGCGCCAGTTTCTGACCTGATTGATTATTTTTAGTATCATATATCGATTTCATGTCCCCGCCTGCACAAAATGCTCTATCACTGGCACTTGTCATAATCACAAGCTTTACGTCGGGATCTGACTCCCACGCAGTTAAATATTCATTTATTAACCTAATCATATTTAAATTTAGTGAATTAAGAGTATCAGGCCTATTTAACGTTAAAATAGCCACTCCATTATTTTGTTTATTTGCTAAAACTTCTGACTTAGACAACAAAGCCACTCCTTTCCTTATGCGTAAATAATAATTGATGCAATGAAGTAATTACAAATCACTCCAACCTACTAATCAATCGGAATACCATTTCCACAAAGAAAAACCTACGACTACAAAAATACCAATAGTACTATACAAAACAATCGAAAGCATTGGATTGATAAACAAAACGAACACCTCACTAATAGTATTTTAAATATACCTTATCAGCTTATTCTGCTTTAATATCTTCTTCTTCCAAGTTTTTTGTCATAGGCATTTTCAAAGTATAAGCACCGATCCACATAACTACCACTCCAATAACCGTTGCATATCCTCCCGCAGCCATTGTACTTGGTATAATGTTCCCAAAATACATGATAAGGTAAGAAAATAACCCTACGATCATTGATAGCTCAGCTGCCCGTGGTGATGATTTCCTCTTTCCGTATATTGCATACAGTATTGGTCCCATCGTTCCAGCAGCAACGCCAGATATACCTATCCACATGACATTACCCATATATTCAGGGGGATTTTTAACAAGTAAAAAGGCTACAATCCCAACTGCCACAACTGCAAACCTACTAATTATCATAGCAACTCTATTCGCTTCAGTTTCATCGGCTTTAACAATGCCTCTTTTAACCAATACTTTGTAATAGATGTCATTAGCAAATATTGTAGACATAACAACAAAGATCCCATCTGTTGTAGACATAGCTGCAGCCAATATAACCATTCCTATCAATGCTGTAACTATAACCGGAAATACAGACACAATATATTCAATCAAAGCTAAGTCCGATGCTTCAGGGACCCCTGGAATGGCAGCACGGCTATAGATCCCACCAAAAAATATAATTAAACACAGAAATGTTGTAGCTACATAGGTAATGATCATTTTCTTTAAATCTTTTTCCTTTTCTAAAGCCAGCACTTTGTTAAATAATTGCGGAGATGATGCGAATGCAAATTGGATGATAAAAATACCCAATATTGCGGAAAAAGAATAAAAATATTGTGAATCTGGGTTAATTACCTTGACTAGATTTCCATCTTGTGATGCCAAGTTATCTGTTATGTTTGTAAAAGCTTGTGTGATGCTTCCATCTCCAAAAACGTAAATCCCCGATACAAACACGACAACCCCTGCAATAACCATTGTTATAGCTTGGGCAGCATCTGTATAAATATCAGCGAATGCCCCTCCCGCAAATACATAAATTACCACGATCACTGTTATTAAGACCAATCCGGTTGTATAGGACATACCAAGCATGTATTCAAATATCATTGCACCAGCCGCAAACTGTGCTGCAATATAGAAGATATTAAAAAGCATAATAAGTGCTGATCCTACACGTAATATGTCACTGCCGAAAAAGTCCCCTAACCAGTCAGGGAGTGACAAGGATACTTGCTTAGCATTAATTTTCCTTGCACGCTTAGCTACTACTATCAGTCCTAAAGGTCCAGCACCTAATAAAGAAAGGTAAAGCCACATATTACTGAAACCCCACTCGTATGACCATCCAGGGTATCCTAAAAACGTCGCTGCACTTAACGCTGTCGCTGTGAATGATAGACCTAATACATATGGACCAAGACTAGCACCACCAATAGAGAAATCAGATATTGTTTTTGTTTTTTTAGTGGCAATATAGCCTAACCAACCCATGATACAAAGAAATAGAATAAAACCTACCGATAAGTAAATCTGTAATTCACTCATTTTAATTAGACGCCTCCCGCTCATTAAGAGTAATTGTGAGCCAAATTAGGAACTAGCAATTCTGACATAAAGGATGAAAAAGAGTAGTAGGTGGACTGGTAAAATGTGAATACAATAACTAGTTTCTTCATGTAATTGTTCAATCTATCGCTAAACAGTTTAAGCGAGCACAAATCTACCCATTTTCATCTTTTTATCCTTTTTACAAATGGAGTATTCATCAGGAATAGGTAATATCTTGTTAGACATGGTTCTTATTAATAGCGTAGTCCATATTAGTTATGCCATTGATACATCTTTGTGCATTTCTTGGTTTTTTAATACAACTAAGCCATCGGCAACTATACAGCCTTTCCCCTCTTCCATGACTATAACTGGGTTAATATCGATTTCAGAGATTAATTCCTGATTTTCATAAGCGAAATAAGATAATTTTGAGATCACATCTGCAAGCGCATTCATATCTGAAGGTGGTTGATTTCTATACCCTTTCAATAATGTGTATAGCTTAGTCTTCTCTATTAAATGCCTTGCATCCTCATGTGTGAGTGGAGCAATTTCAAATGAAAAATCCTTTATTAACTCTACTAAGATCCCACCAGTCCCAACACCAATTATAGGTCCGAACATAGGATCATTTTTCACACCAATAAATGCTTCAATCCCATTTTTTATCATGGTTTCAACCGAAACCCCGTTAATGTCAGCGTCTGGATGATGATGTTTTGCAGAGGAGAATATCTCGTCATATGATTCTCTCACTTCATCTACACTATTTAGGTTTAATTTTACACCGCCTATCTCTGTTTTATGGGGTATATCTTTAGAGTCTATTTTCATCACTACTGGGAATCCAATCTTCTGTGCCGCTTCGATTGCTTCCTCCGAAGAGTTTACAATAGTTTTTTCAGGAACATTTACACCAATAGCTTTGAAAATGTTTTGACTTTCACTTTCTGATAAGGTTCCTTTTAACCCCTCTAGTAGATCTCTATTGGTCGGTAAGTGTATTTCTTTATTATTTGACCCTTTTTCTTTCATCTGTAAATAATCGTCTAAATTTCGTAATGCTTTCAATGAATTTTCCGCTCCCAACAACAACGGAACATTCTTTTTAAACAATCTGCGACCCACATGGTAATCCCCGCTACCTAAATTCGGAGTTATACATACAAGTAGTTTTTTATTATCTTTATATTTTTCTTCTTCTGATGCTTCCTCCAAACTCTCAACAATAACCTGGGATGTTTTAACTGTTGTTAAAGCCGCTTTATTGAGTTCCATTTGAGAGACTACGCAAACGCTTACATTTTTATCATTTAAGATTGATTGCAATGTTCCTTTGTATATAGACTTGTCTAACGCCGCATTACCCGTTGTATCCAGTGGGTTATTCACGGTTCCAAAGTCAGGTAATATCTTTTCAATTTCGAGCGCTGTTTCATTCTCTAATGTTGGATAACGAATACCATATTTCTCTCCAATATCAGAGTACATTCCAACCTCACCACCTGATATTGTACACATTGCCACTTCACTTCTATTAAATAAATACTCTTCATTTTGATATGCTGAAAAGAGTATCGCGGATTCTATTAATTCATCGATTGAATTCACTTCAACTACACAATTATTTTCAAGCACCTTAGAAATCACTTCACTATTTCCAGCCATACTTCCAGTGTGTGCAATAGCACTTTCTTGAGCTTTTTGGGATTTTCCTGTTTTGATTGCGAGAATAACTTTATTGTTTTTCTGGGCTTCCTGTGCAGCTTCGATTAACTTTTTCGGGTCATTGATTCCTTCTAAGAACATCAAAATTACTTTCGTATGTTTATCCTTTGCAAGATACATTAAATAATCACTACTATTAACAGTAGTTTCATTTCCGCTTGAGATGAACGTTGATAAACCAACACCTCTTTGTCCTAGCTCAATAGCTACAGCGTGCATTAAACCTCCACTTTGAAATACCCCGCCCACATTACCTTCAGACACATTTTCGGGGTTAAAGTACCCGTATGCGTAATATTTATTCGGCAAACTAAAGAGTCCTAAACAATTGGGACCGCACACTAGAAAGTCATTTTTTCTGCAAAACTCAATCAGGTCATTTTTGCGTTTCTCATCGCCTTTTTTCCCTTCACCAAATCCACTTGAAATAACTACTCCACTCTTGGCACCTTTTTGAGATGCTTCCTCTAAAATAGGAACCACTAAATTACCTGGTACACTAATGAAGACTGTGTCAATCTTATCTGGTAAATCACTTATAGATGCATAACACTTTTTATCATGGACAATATCGTATTTGGGATTTACAAAGAATATTGTACCTTCATAACCTATCTCAAGTAAGTTTCTGTAAGCTAATGTTGCCCGGTTTTCCGACGGTGAAATACCTACAATTGCTACAGCAGAAGGATTGAAAAATGTTTCCATATTAGATTGAAAATCATCAGATCTATTGAGCTCAAATGTCATTATGCAGAGCACCTCCGTTAAAATTAAGGATCAAACCTAGAATAACTATCCTTTATCCTAGGTTTGATAATATTTAATATTTAGTCTTCGAACTTTTCATTTATTGGTCTTAGAAATTCACCTAAGCCTTGTTTATTTATTTCATCTCAAATATTTGCCACTTCTTTTTCAGCAGCCAAAAAGAAGACAGCTAAAGATGCTTCAAGGTTATAATCAATAGCTTCCCTGATGTTTTGCATTTCGTAAGTTTTATTAATGCATTTTTTTGTAATTCTAAGAACAGATTGAGGCATATTAATAATCTTATTTGCTAACTTATCAACCGTAGATTCCAACTCATCTTTGCTGACAACTTTATTATAAATGCCATGTTCTAATGCTGATTGTGCATCTATGATGTCACCAGTCAGTAATAGCTCCTTCGTTTTCCTTATCCCTACCACCCAAGGCATCATTAATGTAGGAGGAGCAGATCCAAACCTAACTTCAGGCTCACCGAACTGCGCATCTTCGGTTGCGATAACCAGATCAGCCGAGAGCACCCAGTCAGCAGCGCCTCCGAGGACATACCCTTCTACAACTGCTATGACTGTCTTATCCAAAGACCACATCTTCATTGAAACGTCTACCATTTCATTAAGGTGTTTTCTCCAAGTTTCGGATGGTTCTTCCCCAATTGGTGATGATAGATCAAAAACGTCTTTTAAATCTACCCCTGCAGAGAAGTTTCCTCCCTCGCCTTTAAGAATAACTACACTCACACTAGGATCTTTCTCGGCTTCAGTTAACGCTGCCAAAACCTCCTGTGCCATAACTGCATTGATCGAGTTTACTTTATTTGTTCGGTTCAAAGTAATTATTGCTCTACTATCCTTCGTTTCATAATTAATGGTGCTGTAAACTTTGGTCAAAGTCATTTAATTTCCTCCTTAATTATTTTTAGTTGCTTTTAGGATCAAGTACTTTTACGTTTGAGACGATATCAATCGCATTGGCAATCGTTGCTCTATTAGGTGATGTTTTCTTTACCACTTCATGAATTTCATCGAATTCTTCTTGAGTGCCGTCACCTTCAACTTCGATAACATACTCCACCTGCTTTAAAGGAACAGGAGCGCCCGGTTTTGTTTGCAAGAAACCGTTCAGATCTAATCCTGAATTGATTTTAATATTTAGCTTGGTTAATTCAATACCTTTCATCGATGCACCTACGACAAAACCAACCATCATACATGAGCCCATTCCTGCTAACAGGTATTCCTGCGGTGTCGGGTGTTCATTCTTTCCCAGCAATTCTAATGGTTCATCCACCATAAATGTAAAATCTCTTTTTTCCACATTGTTATCCAGAACGACTTCTTGTGTATGAACTTTTGTTTGAGTTCCTCCCACCCATTCTAAGTCCAAGTTATAATCAATTGAACCCGGCTGTTTATTTTCACTTAATTCACTCATATAACCTTTTAATGCTTCTACATTGATATTATTTTTCACTTTATTACACTCTCCTCATTTAATTTATTCTCTAATTGTTTAACGTATTATTTTTTAAACTCTGCTTTTCTTTTCTCTATAAATGCATTGACACCCTCTTGAGTATCCGAACTACTGAACAATTCTCCAAAGATTTCTGCCTCATTGTCAAGGCCGTCTAAATCCTGATCCCTACCATTGATTGGTCTATATATAGCATCCAATAGTTTTTGGGTTGTGTGTCCGCTCTTTGTTTTTGCTATTTGACTTGCCCATTGTGTTACCGTTTCCATTAAATCATCCAAAGGAACACTTAGATTAACCAAACCAATTCTTTCCGCTTCGTCTCCTTTGATATTGTTGCCAAACATTGTAAGTTCCAATGCTTTAGCAGGATTTACTAATCTGGCTAAACGTTGAGTCCCACCAAAACCTGGAATTAGACCTAAATTGGTCTCTGGCTGTCCTAATACGGCCTCATTAGCAGACAATCGTAAATGACAACTCATTGCCAGCTCAAGACCTCCACCTAAACAAGCACCGTTTATCGCGGCAATCACTGGTTTATGCATCATTTCTATCTTTCTAAAAATTCGTTGTGCATTTTTAGCCATTTCGATTCCTTTTGATTCGTTATCATATACTTCCGTGAACTCTTTAATATCAGCTCCTGCAGCAAACATCTTTCCTTCACCCGTAATAATGACTGCTTTCACTGAATCATTATTACTTACTTCATCAATATTCTTTTCTAATTCTGACAACGTTTTAGTACTAAGTGCGTTTGCTGGCTGATTATTTAAGTAAATTGTCGCTACCGAATCTGCTACTTCATTAAAAACGAGTTCCTTTTCCATCAAGTTCTTATCCATTAATATATCTCTCCTTAATAAATTATAAATTACTTTTTAAACCCAACGACCTGTTAACATTTTCTTTCTTGTGTAAAAATTAACACCGTCTTTACCATTAGCGTGAAGATCACCATAAAAGGAGTCTTTCCATCCAGAAAACGGGAAGAATGCCATCGGTGCTGGTACTCCTATATTAAGTCCGAGCATTCCTGCATCAATCTCTTCTCTGAATTTCCTAACATTACCTCCATCCTTTGTGAAAATGCATGCACCATTTGCAAAGCGAGATTTATTCGCTAAGCCGATTGCTTCATCTAAATTTTTAACGCGGCTAATTGATAAAACAGGCGCAAAAATTTCATCTTGCCAAATCTTCATTTCTTCTGTTACCGCATCGAATATAGTTGGTCCAACGAAGTAACCTTCCGAGATTGCGTTTTTATCTTCCCTTCCATCCCTGACAAGGACAGCTCCTTCTTTTACACCTTCTTCAATATACTCCAGTGTTTTTTCCTTATGAGACTGTCTTATTAAAGGACCTAAGAAAATTCCCTCATCTAGTCCATTACCGATCTTAATATTATCCGCCTTCTCCTTAAGGGATTCGATAAATTCATCTGCAATGGACTCATCAACTGCAACAACTGAACATGCCATACATCTTTCTCCGGCAGACCCAAAAGCTGCGTTCAGTACTTGTGTAGTAGCATTATCGATATTTGCATCCTTTAGAACAATTGAATGGTTTTTAGCGCCAGCCAATGCTTGAACACGCTTTAATTTTTCTGTTCCTCTTTTATAAACATATTCTGCAACAGGTTGAGAGCCTACAAAAGAAATCGCAGCAATATCTTTATGATCTAGAAGACCATTAACTACATCGTGCGCTCCATGTACAATATTCAATACTCCCTTCGGCAATCCTGCTTCTTGAATTAGTTCTGCTAGTTTATTTGCAAGAAGAGGTGCTCTTTCAGATGGTTTGAGAACAAATGTATTTCCCATTGCAATAGCTAAAGGGAACATCCATGCAGGCACCATCATAGGGAAGTTAAATGGAGTAATTCCACCTACCACACCAATGGGATATCTCGTCATTCCAGACTCGATACCAGTTGCTATTGTCGGTAAAGATTCACCCATCATTAACGTGGGGGCTCCCGCTGCAAACTCTACACACTCTATTCCTCTTAATACTTCACCATGTGCTTCCTTATAATTTTTTCCGTTTTCTTTTGTTACAAGGCGGGCGAGTTTATCCCAATTATCAACCAAAAGCTGTTGATACTTGAAAAGAATTCGTGCTCTTTGAGGCACTGGAGTGTTTTTCCACTCGTCGAATGATTCTTTTGCTACATTTACTGCGTTATCCAAATCTTCTTTCGTGGACAATGGGACCTCTGCGATAACTTCACCAGTAGCTGGATTATAAACTGATTCTGTTTTTTTAGTGTTTGCCTCTATCCATTCACCATTAATAAAATTTTTAATAACTTCTGTTTTTACTGTGCTCATAGCTTATTGACCTCCTTATTTTTAAAAGCATTTAGATACAATTCTTTTATCTGCCCATCATTCGGAATAACCGGATTATTTTGTGGGCTGCCACTCAAAAATGCATCTTTCGTCATTTTATCTAGTGATTCTTTAAACTCCGTCTCATTTACCCCCCATTCAGATATTGTTGGAATATTTAAGTTCTCAATCATTTTTGTGATTTTATATAAGCCTATATCTGAACGACTCATATTCTCTACAACATCATCTTCAATCAACCTATTTTCTACAACAATATCTCCAACCTTCCCTAAAATGCTCTCTATCTTTTCTTTGTTAAAATTAAGTACCGTTTTAAGTAACATCGCGTTAGACACTCCATGAGGTATATCAAACACAGCCCCGAGCGGTCTACTCATTCCATGAACTAGACAAACAGAGGCATTCGGAAACGCAACACCCGCCTCTAATGAAGCCAATGCCATATTATCCATATATTTCTTATTGTCTTCTGTGGAGTAGGCTTTTTCTAAGTTTTTCAATATAAGCTCAATTGCAGACCATGCGAATTTTTGTGAAAAGCTATTTGACTTAATTGACATTAAAGATTCAATTGCATGGCAGAATGCATCGACTCCTGTGCTCGCCACAATATGTCTTGGGCATGAATAAGTAAACTGTGGATCTACTAAAGCAACTGCAGGAGTATAATATGATTTTTGCATCATCTTTTTTTCATTGGTTCCTAATTCAGTTATCACACAAACATTCGTAGCTTCAGAACCAGTCCCTGCTGTGGTTGGAATCGCAACATGTTTTAAGTAATCCTCTATCTGATCATCTATTGGTTCAATCCCTGTATGTTTTCTGTTAGCTAGTGCCGAAACCGCTTTTGCTAAGTCTATACAGCTGCCTCCACCTATGGAGATAATAAATTCACTTCTTGTTTCTTCACATACTTTTAAAGCGTCTTTCACATGATCAGAATTAGGTTCCGAATTAACACCTGAATATACTTCATAAGTTATCGACTCTTTTTCCAGAACGTCCATTACCTTCTGGGCATTACCAACGTTTAACATTACTTCGTCCGTTATTATTAAAGCCCTACTACCCATTGTTTTAAAAATATCCTTATGTTCCTCTAAAGAATTTTTACCGTAAATAATTTTTGAAGGGACATGAAAAGTAACCGTTTTCATTATGGCTTTGACACCTCTCTCTGTAGATTAATTTTATTGAATTAAATTTTAGAATAACAAATATAAAATAATATTGACCAGTCAGTATAATATTACTTTAACAAGTTAGATATTATGTGTCAAGATGAATTTACAGATTTATTTTTATATTTTAACTTCTTACAATACATCTTTCAATACATCTTTAACTTATATAATTTTGTCCGGTCAGTATAATTTAAACCTTATCAATTATTTAACCTTCTGTCAATAGTGATTAATTTAGATGCCTAGAAGGCGAGGAAATTAGCATCGTAAATTAATCAACTTTTTATATTGACCAGTCATTATAACCATTAGTGTGCGTTAACACTTGAATAAGAAAAGAATGAGGGATGTCATAGTATGCCTCTATGAATTGCGAGCTTTCATAACAATCTTGTTGTAAACTATTTACATTCTAACCTATCGGCCCAAAAACACTAAAAAGCAATTAATCTAAACTCGTTAAATAGCCGACAATTGTCTGGTAACACACTTTCCGATAAAAATCGTGTAGTTCGTCTTGGCGTCGCATAAGCCACTGAATTAGGCAACCATCGATTGAAGCACGAATACTCACTGCTGCCTCTTCAATATCAATTCCTGAAAAGATACCCTCTTTTTGACCGAGTGATACGATTTCCCTACCGATAGCCCAACAGTTTTCATAAAACTGATCATTGATTTCTTGGAATCGTGGATTATGGTTTGCTTGAGCTAGAAAATCCAAATAAACTCTGAAAAATTTTCTATTTTCCTCTGGACTAGTAAAAGCCGCATTAACATAAGCCTTTAGTTTTTCTAATGAAGTTTTTTGATTATTTACTGCAGTCCACTCATTTCCGTTTATACGATGTGTCACCCATTCAAAAAGGTTACCGAACACTTCATCTTTACTATTAAAATAATAATTAGTAACCCCTTTACTCACCCCGGCATAATCAGAAATATTCTGAAGTGTAACAGTATCAAACCCTTTGTCTGAAACAGCTTGGAATGCAGCTCTTAGAATTTGACTTCGACGTTTCTCTGCATTTCGGTTCATTTCATTGCCCCCTCTAATTTTATAATCTAATACAGTTATACTATTATTATAACAAAAATATTGACCAAGTGGTCAGAGATTAATAAATAATTTAACAGATGAACCAAAGAATGGCTAATTAAACAATCAGAACTCAGGTATAGATGGCAGCCTACCAACTTCACCTGAGTTCTTGATACATTACAAACCGTTAAAACAATTGTTACTTCATTGTATAGGGTTAATTGGATCCAGACACGTAATCCCCATGAATTGATCTAAATCAACTGTCAAACAAATACCAGTCGCAAAGAAGCCGGTAACAGGGTTCTCCTCTGGAAAGAACGAGCAAGCGTGGTGTGCTCTATTCGTACAATATCCTTTTATTTCATAACCCTCTGATGCAGGTACCAATAATTCTAGCTTTACGCAATAGTCACTATTTTTTATAAAGTGTTTAGCACGAAAAACCGGAGTTTCAATACATCCAAAAAATGACCTTTTGCCTGTATGCTTTGGATTTTTAAAGATTCCACTGCCTATAAAGGGCTTGCAGGTTCCTTTACTGTATAAAATAAATGGAACAGTGTTAAATCGTGGGCCAGGTTCTTTTCCTTGTCTATGCAATTGTTGAATGGCAGAATCACAACTCGTTGAACATCCGTCGTCCGCCACTTTATCTTGGGCTATAATGATTTCTCTTACGGTGTCATACACGCAATTATCAACATTATAATCATGTGAATATGGGTCATATTCGAATCTATCATAATAACTCATTAAATACCTCCTCATCGTAATCTTATTATCCCTATTAATATATGTAAGATCCTTATAAGAGTCTGTATAGGGGTCCTTCATTTTTTATAAATGAGAAAATTGTCTATTATATTCTAGTTTATGTGGAACCTGTTATTAAACTCCCGTATATCCACATCAGTCTATTAATCTAGTGAATACAACTAAGGATTTCCCAGTCACACTAATCAGTGCATAATCATTTATTAAATATATATGGAAAGATCACAAACAATTTCAGGAAGGAGGGGAAACTTTGAAAGATATAACTGCCATTCTTTTTCATTATTTTGACTCAACATCCATGTATAAGGCACTGGCATCCTTACAGAGCATTGACGCTAGATTGAAATCCATTATCGTTATACAAAAACAAAGGAAGCCTCCAATTGTACGATAGGATATAGTTGAATTTTTGCATGCTGGCAACAACGATCATGGACAGCTATGAAACGATATCATTAGTCGAATGAACATT
>Ga0079226_10003066_pt1 | contig 12871 bp, 15 predicted proteins | sample Poulit2014_FD_76345 | JGI IMG/M metagenome (GOLD analysis project Ga0079226, IMG submission 76345) | Agricultural soil microbial communities from Georgia to study Nitrogen management - Poultry litter 2014 | ecosystem: Environmental > Terrestrial > Soil > Agricultural land | place: USA: Georgia... | reverse complement strand
GCGACCGACACCCAATATGTCGGACCTATACAAAGAAGACCATCAAATCCTTACCAGTACCAGGTATGCGGAACCCGGTACCAACTCCGTGGACAGGGCGTACCATCAGACGCTACGTTCCATGCGGGTGCGGTAGGATTCACCGTCTAGGGTCAGGACTTCGGCGTGGTGGATTAATCGATCGATCATGGCTGCTGCCACGACGTCGTCGGTGAAGATCTCACCCCAGCGGCTAAAACTCAGATTCGAAGTGATCAGTAGGCTGCCTTGTTCATACCGGGAAGCCACGAGTTGGAAAAACAGGTTGGCGGCGTCAGCATCAAATGGGATGTAGCCCAGCTCGTCGATTATGAGCAGCTTGTAGCGGCGTAGGCGTTTGAGTTCCTTGTCTAACCCGCCGTGGTGTTGGTGGGCGTCGGTGAGCCGATTGACCCAGCCCGCGGCGGTATCAAGCAACACCGGGTAGCCGGCTTGGCAGGCTTTGATGCCTAACCCGATGGCCAGATGGGCTAGCACGTCGCGGCGTAGGCTGGGTTTATAATCAGGGTTGAAATCTTCCAGGGTTTTGCGTGCTGGAAACCGCGCAGAGTTCATCCGCAGCGCGGTGCTGTTGGCTTCACGATCCGCGACTTTGCGTTGCAATACCACGGCTAAGTATTGTTCATGCGACCAACCCTGCTCCCGGGCCGTATCACCCAGGTGTTGCCAAACTCGGCCGATCGTGGGGGGTTTTCAATGCCCTGGCAAGGTGGTCCAGCGTGGCGGTGATGTTTTCCTGGGCAGTCAGCTCGTTCATGCGATCTCCTCGCCAACGTCACCGGAGTCTTCACCAGTCGTAGTGAGTCCAAAGAGGTCGTCGTAGACGCTCAGCGGCCGATACACCACTTCACCAGGTGCGGTGGTGTGGGTGGGGTGGCGCCGGATCTGGTTGTAGTTGGCGCGTAAGGCTTTGGCGGTGGTGACGTGGCCGGCATCGGTGATGACCTGCTGATTGGCCCAACACCGGGCGTGATCTGCCACCACGGTGCCGTCGCAGATCACGATGACCCGATCCAAGGTCGCGGTGACTTGGACCAGTCTGCCAATCATCGTAGGGCCCACGCTGTAATCATTGGTATCAAAGCGCACGTAATAGCCCCGAGCTAAGCGGATCTGCCACGAAAACCCGGTTGAGGGCGGATGCGGCGGTAACGCCGTCATCGCCGCCAAATCCCGATCCAACACATTGACCGGTCGATCACCCAACGACCGGATGTTGCGCTGATTCGCACGTTCAGCCAGCCACTGGGCCATCTGGGTGTTGAAATCCTGCGGCGATCGGAAAGCCCTGCCCGGCAGAAACGACGTTTCAAAATACTGGTTATTGCGTTCCGTCATGCCCGTGAACTCCGGGTCTCGGCGTGGAGCAATGACCATCTTGGACGCAACAGTGCCAGCAAATCCTTGGACCGGTGGCAGCGGTTTGCCCTGCGGAGCAATGGCGGCTTCGCGATCCCAGATCAACGATTTGGAGACCCCACCGACCTGGGAAATCAACTGCCACATGCCAGCCAACAGGTCACCAGATTGCCGCGAAGGCAACATCACCGCTGCCAGCCACCGTGAGAACGTCAACGTCATCACCAACACCGGCAACATCCGCGACTGACCAAACCCCACCGGGATCTTTGGCTTTGGAAACCACAAATCCAACTGAGCTGCCTCACCAGGCCGATGCACCAACCGATCCGCAGGATCCACACCGGTATACAACGGCCGCAACTGCCGCACCTTGTCTTTCAAAGTCGTCATCGAGTGCTGTTAACCGATCCGCTCTGCAATCACCGTGGCCGGCATCCTAGGTGAATCCGACAGCAACTGCTGAATCTGCGGCACAAACGGATCCACGATCGACCCTTGTGGCTTGCGCTGATACTTCGGCGGCGCATCAGAGGCTAGCGCCCGACGCACCGTATTGCGACTAATCCCCAGCCGGCGAACAATTTCTTTGATAGCTACACCCTCGGCCCGATGAAGCCGACGGATCTCTGCCCAATCCTCCACATTAATCATGCCTCCTAGTTTGAATGAAAAGCCAAGGGGTCCATTTTCATTCGTCGTCTAGGGGTCATTATTCACCTGTCGTCGACAAAAGGCTCACTGACCTGGGATCAAGGCGCAGAAATGGCGCTGCACAAGGCCTTTGCCACTGCCACCAACATGGACGTGTATTTATGCGACCCAGCCAGCCCCTGGCAACGCGGCACCAACGAAAACACCAACGGACTACTACGCCAGTACTTTCCCAAAGGCAGCGACCTCGCCACCTACACCCCACACGACCTCACCCAGGCAGCCTTCCTACTCAACAGCCGTCCACGCAAAACGCTCGGCTGGGATACCCCAGCCGAGCGCATGCATCAACTACTCTCAGACCACTAACCCGCCCGTGTTGCAACCACTACCAGAATCCAAGCTATTGATATTCAGGCACTCATCTCGCAGGCGCCCGTTGAACGATTCCGCGTAGCCGTTATGCCATGGCTGGCCTGGCGGGATGTATGACAATGCTGTCAGGCTTGACGTCCAGGTCATCATCGCTTGAAAGATGACTCGAGCCCGCTGTACACCGCAGGAACGCCCCGCTGAGCGATCAGTGCTTCCAGGCGGTCGATGAAGCGGTCGGCAGTGTTCGAGTGTCCTACTAAGCCGCAGATGCATCCACGGGTGTGTTCGTCGATGATCGAGCAGATCTTGAGCGCTGTGCCTGACTCGCAAACATCGAATTGAAAATCCACTGTCCACACGACATTGGGGGCCACCGATGTCGGGGCGTTGATCGTGGAGGTGCCGACCCGTTTCCGTCGACGACGCTGCGGCACCCGGAGTCCTTCGTTACGCCAAAGAAGCTGAAATTTCTTGTGATTGATCTGCCATCCTTCGCCGTGGGCAGCATGATACGCTCGACGATATCCCCGCCGTGGGTCTTTGGCGTATTGGCGCAACCAGGCACGCAATGGCTGGTCAGGATCAGCCACGGGGTCCTGGTGCAGGCGTCGTCCGCGTCATATAGAGCAGGAGAGCCCAATCAGAGGGCGTGACAACCGCGCACTGAGCGCAAACGATCTAAGTAGGTGAGCAATCGCGGCACGTCGTCTGCCTGGGCCGAGAAGTTTCCCTCTGCCAGTTCTTTCAACACAGCTTTCTCCAGCTCGGCTTCAGCCAAGAGTCGTTTGAGCGTGGCGTTTCGCCTCTCAATTTCCTTGAGGCGTTTGACGTCGTTGGCTTTCATACCACCGCCTTGGTTGCGCCGCCAATAATAGGTCTGCTCCGCCACCTCGAGTTCAAGGCACACATCAGCCACGGTTTTACCTTCCCCGAGAAGGCGATCTGCTGGACCAAGTTTCCGAACTGTCTGTTCCGTCGTGTGGCGCTTACCTTACTCATTATGTGATCTATTCTCCCCGAAAACCTCGGGATTATGGACTCAGATAACACATGAACCTAAAAATGGGGTCATGGCACCTTCAATAGTGGCAAGACTGACGCTGACTGGTCAATGCGGCATGGGCAATTCGGACCGAATGTTGCCATAAGAGTGGTCGAGGGGGTAAACCGCATCTCCGGCAGTTGAAGTCGCCAACTAGCTTGCCCGCTCCTTTCATACAAGAGAACATCAGCCTTAAAGAGGGGTGTCAACAATATTCATAATGATACTTTCAAGACTACTGACTCAACATTTATCAGTAAGAGTAAGTTGTGAGTAAAAATCAAAACAACCAACGTCAGAGAGCTGCATACTTATATATACGTACTACCAACCGTCAACCCCCCACACACGTAAAGGTTCTGACCAGTTACGAAGCCGCTTCGTTCGTCCAACAAAAATGAAACAGAATGCGCAACGTCGTCTGCACTCCCCAATCGTCCGACCGGTATAGAGCCGACGAGAGCTTCCTCCGCTAACGCACCCGGAGGAAACGTTTGATACAACTGATTAGTGGCAATCGGGCCGGGGGCAACACTATTGGCAGTGACACCGCGGTTCCCTTCCTCGAGCGCCCAAGTGCGAGTCATACCTTGCAAACCGGCTTTCGTAGCCGAATAGGCAGTTCGCAGTTCTTTACCCAATGCCGCGCGCGACGACATTGACACGATTCTACCGAAACCGGCTTCGCGCATGCCCGGCAACACAGCCTGGGTGCACAGCAACGCGCTGCGCAAGTTAAGCGCAATTGCGTTGTTAAATTCGTCAAGGGTCTGGTCAGAAACGCTATTCTCAAATAAGCCACCAACATTATTAACTAGCCTAGTGATAGGACCTCTCGAAAGGGCTCTATCTAATGCTTTGCGGGTCGAAATAGGATCGGCTAGGTCGCAATGGAACGCCGTTTTGCCGACTCGGTCCAAAATGATCGGATCGTATCCATCGGCCAAACAACGTTCTACGACGGCAGCGCCAATCCCGCTAGCTCCCCCGGTGATCAAAACGCGCTGTGGCTCATGACTCAATAACTGCATTTCACTCCTTGAAGCGAGCCGCAGCCCATTTTAAGGCTGCGGCCCCTGATAATGGGCACGCCCAGTAAGTATGTCCTGCGTAAAGGTTCTTTTCAAAAATGTTCAAGCACTAGTTGGGTGGCGACATCCCAATCGTAAATTCGGTTGCACATGATGAGGCCTCATTTAAGCAGGCGACTCGCGATCCCAAGTGGTATGGAGGACACCTCGGTCTCTTAAGATATTTTTGTTGATCTTGCCACTGGCAGTTACTGGTAGCTCTGACACGAACTCAACATAGCGAGGAACTGCAAAATAAGGTAGGCGTCCTGTCACCCACTCAATGAGATTGTCGGGTCGGAGCTCTGAACGAGGAACGAGTTGAACGCTGATCATAACCTCATCTTCGGCTAGTTGAGAGGGCACAGCAAAGGCGGCAGCTGCGGAAACGTCCGGATGTGACAGCACCGCGTTTTCAACCTCCAAAGAAGATATGTTCTCACCACGACGTCTAATAGAATCAGATAACCGATCGACAAAGCGATACCAATCTTTTTCTTTGACTACTCGATCACCAGTATGAAACCAAGAATCTCTCCATGCCTCAGAGGTTGCTTCGGCGTTATTTACATAACCTTGAGCAAAAGCAAAAGGATACTTAGAACGGCACAAAAGCTCTCCTGCCTCCCCATCCGAAACATCAAGACCATTACTGTCAACAACTCGCAGTTCGTAGTCTGGTGAAGCTATTCCCATATAACCAGGTCTATACGCCCCGGGGGTGGTACCGATTACAGCATTGGATTCTGTCGAAGCATAGGAGTCAACTAACTCAACACCATAACGTGTTCGAAACGCATCGCCTATATCCATAGGAGTAGCTGGCGCAAGCACACGCCTTAGTTTGTGCTGATTGCGATACTCCGATGAATCACGCGAACACAATATAGCAATCATGGCTCCCAAAAGATATCCGCAAGTAGCCCCCGTCTCTACCGCCCTCTTCCAATACTGTGAAGCGGAAAACTTTTCGTCTATGACTAAAGATGCTCCACTGAGCATAGCTTGAAATATTGATGTGAGCGCGTTTGTATGAAATAGTGGCAGGGTCGTGAAAAGAATATCTTCTTGGTTCAGCTCCAAGAATTCACCCACACTGACGCCAAACCAGAAGAACTGCGCGTGGGGACAGAGCACGCCTTTGGGCAACCCTGTAGTCCCCGAGGTATAGAGGATTGCAAAAGTATCACCCGGTTGTGACTGTTCAGGTTCGATAGTTTCCCCTGCTGCCGTAAAGTCTTTTACCGATACACCTAACCGGCTTAGTTTCTCACGTGCCCCCACGTTGGGAAGACCCAATCACCCAAACTTCACGAAGATGCATTGGCAGAGACTCCAAATCTATTAAAGTTTCTAAGTGCTGCTCTTCGATGACTAGAGCCCGTGCTCCGGAATCATCAAGTGAGTGGCGTAAATTCTCACCCCGTGCTGAAGTGTTCAAGGGAATTACAGTTGCATTAAGCCAAGCGGCCCCAAACAAAGTCTGTATAAATTCTAAGCGGTTACCGCACAGGATAGCTATCCCTGCGCCGGGCCCAATACCGCGATCTCTGAAGGCCCCACCGGCTCGAGCTGCCAGGTCTAACATCGCAGAATAGGAGACCTCTTTGCCATTGACCTCCAAAAACTTTTTATCGCCATACTTGTCTGACTGACGCTGTAATAAGCGAGGTACGGTTTGCTCAAAGGTAGCTACGTTCTTCGAAATGCTGGTGTTTTCAAGTCCAACAATATCGTCAGGCACATAAAAAGTATCTGGAATGCCAGGTGAAGAGACAACATCAACTAGCTGACCTATTTTCATTTCTCCAACCAACTCGCCGACAACTCTAACCCCTCCAGTGATTTCCACTGTTGCGATAACAACTTTTCCATCACCGCGCGTTGTTTTGTTTCGCAGAATCCCCTTTTCTACAATTTCTTGATGGAATTTCACCCCCTGACAAACTGCACACGCGAGTCGTTCTGGAAACCAGACTGAGTTACACTCAGCACATCGAAAAGCACGCAGACCGTTCATTTCTCTCCTCTTCGCAAAATTGTCCCGGCAAGACATGCTCCATGTCGATATGTCACCATGCCGTAATTACTGACTAACGCATGCCTCGCGCCCGGAACTTGGCGCGACTTAGAATGCCCAAGCAACTGCTGAACTGCTTCGACTATGAAATGTAATCCAGCGCCACATCCAGCTTGGCCAGCTGAAAGCTGTCCGCCTGAGGTATTGACTGGAAATTGCTCTCGGTCAAGCTGGTCATGAAGATACCTTCTAACGTCGTCCCCCTTAACCACGCCGAATGCGCGAGCCTGCTCAATCGCCATTACCGGATAATCGTCGTAAACGCCAACAACATCAATGTCCTCTACGCCCAATCCAGCACGGCTATACAAATTTGCTGAAAGATTGGCCACCACCTGGGTATCGAGGAACCCATCGCCTAGTTGGTCATCTAAGTTAAAGGGTAATTCTTGTGCTACCACTTCGACGTGCTGGCCGGGATCGACTTGATGCGAAATCAAAATTGCTTCTGCGCCTGACACCACGGGAACACAATCGTAGGCAGAAAGCGGGTCATAAACTACTCTTGCCCCCAAATAGTCTTCAAGACTAAGATCTTTACGATATGCGGCACGTGGGTTGCCCATGGCCCAACGTCTCTGCGAGATAGGCAAAAGACCCATATCTCTGGCCTCGAGCCCGTGCTGCTCCATGAAGGTCTTCGTCATCATCGCGAACATTGGATTTGGCCCACCATGAGGGATAGGGCTCAAATGTTTCTGTGTTGCGGTATTATAGTTTTCCGCCACCCGCTGAAACGCAGCGGGGGGGCAAGTGATCACCAGCAACGATTACGATGTTTTTAGCCTGTTCTTCTTGAACCGCTGTTTTAGCCGACCGTAATAAATTGGCGCCACCCACTCCACCATGATTATCTTCCGCCAACCACGTTAATTTCAGTCCAAGACGCCAAGCTAAATCTATGGCTTGATCCGGTCCCAGAGTAAAACTTGAGACTCCGAGACCATCAACCTCGCTCAGATTTTTGCCGTTCTCCTTAAGCACACCGACAATTGCCTGCGCGAGAAGGTCTTGTGTGCGCACACCTGGTGACATGTGTCGTCGATATTCAGTCGAATATCCACCAACGATCCCTACCACAATCCTAGTCCTTTCTTCATTATCTCCCACTTTCAAGCCTGTTTGATTAACCAACTAGATGGAAAATAATCATAGAAAATCTAGTCCGACCGTCTTGGCTTGCCTAGCGCTCAACCAGCGCAGGCACCTAACGTTATTCCGACGTTGCATGTTCGTTAAACACCCCCTCTAAAATGAGGTCTTCATACTCAGATATCTCCATATTTGGTGCTTCAAGATAGGCCGTAGCTTCATCATTGAAGTCCTCAAGATTGAGATTGGTTGTTTCCAACTTCACGGACCAGTCGGACATACCGTCTTCATACGCTTCGATATATGCATCCGGGTCAGATAATGCTTCCGGCGCGTCAGAGCTGAGTCCTGCGCGTGCTTCTTCTTGATGTGTTTGCAATTCATCAATCAGGGCATCATCTGGCTCATGCCAGCTAATATCGTGCTCGTTCTCCCCGTCTTCCGCGAATTCCGCATAATCCTGTAGAGATTTCTGCTCAAATTCGGAAAAATAAACTGCAGAAGCATCAACGAATGCTTGCTGGTCCTCAGCCGATAGTCCCTCCCAAACATCTTCGCTCATGACCAGATACGCCATCGCACCGGAAAAAGGGACAGTTGTGTAGTGCTTTGCCACTTCCCACGTACTGTTTCCGATATAGCCAGGCGGATGGTGGACCACACAATCAATTACTCCACGCTGAAGCCCCTCATAAATTTCGCCAGGTTCTAGATTTACCGGTTGCATACCCAGCGCGGCAGCTTCGTCAGCCCATACTTCGCCAGCAACGCGAACTCGCTTACCTTCAGCGGATTCTAGGTCCGTTACGGGGTCGACACACAAAAGATCGAAATTAGAGTACGGGACGACCGGTGCAAGAACTTTCAGACCCTGGTCGCTGAACTCCTGGAGGATATCCTCATTCGACAAAACGACGTCCGCATGGGTAGCAGCCGACTGTAAAATTCCCGCGGGATGATCCATCGCAGGTAACGACATCAAAGATTCAGACCAATCTCCAATAGGAAAATCCTCCGGAGTATAGGCCGTTAACATCAGCCCAATGTCGGCCGTGCCACCCGCAATTCCTGAGGGCACCTCAGGTCCTGGGAGCAAACTACCGTTCCAATAGTAGTCAAAGGAGATGCGCCCATCGGTGTCCTCTTGGAGAGACTCTCCCATGGCCTTCGTCTGGGGGCCGGCCATATGCTCCGGGTCGAAGTTAGTAAATCTTAGGGTTTGGCTATCGGCGGTTTCCCCGTCACCACTTCCACATGCCGTCAGTGCGAAGAGGGAGGCCAACAGTATCCCGGTTCGTTGCACTCTTTTATAATTTTTATTCACAATAACTCTCTTTCTGATAGAAGAATATTTATATAGCACTCAAGAAGCTGATACGCCAGGAAGCCACAAGGCTAACTCCGGGACAAAAATAAGGACTATGGCCATAAGAAGTGATATCACAACAAACCACAAGGCTCCTACAAAAACATCCCGGATCGAAACGTTTTGTCCAAGGTTTACTTGTGGATCTTGTGCTAAACGATGCACAACAAACGCGTTGACGCCCACAGGAGGAGTTACAACCGCAAGCTCAGCCAATATAACCAAGAAGACGCCAAACCAGATCATGTCTACGTTCATCTCCGCCAACACAGGAGACAGAACGGGAACAGACAGCAAAATCAGGGCCATTGGGTCCATTACCGTACCGAGTAATAAGATAATGAGACCTAGCAAAAGCAAGAAACCTACTTTGCCCAAACCCAATGACGTAACAAAGTCACCGATAGTTTGAGTAATTCCACTCATAGCAATCATTCGATTAAGAATCCCGACCCCAACAATCAAGAACAGAATTGCTGCGATAGCACTAATTGAGTCGAGCATCGCGCGCCCAATTGCAGCCGGGGCTTTTTTGAAGTCTCTAAGGAACGTAAAAACTATTGCCAATAAGGCCCCCAGCGCACCTGCCTCTGTAGCAGTTGCAATACCCGCCAGCATCGATCCAAGAACGCCCACTACAATGACGACCACTGGCAATAAATGCTTCAGCGAAACAAACCTCGCGCTCCAGCTGTATGACTCTCCAGTCGGAGGAGCTAATGCTGGATTGATCTTGCTTCGAATTAAGATCATGGCAGTATAGGCTAAAGCCAATAAGACTGCTGGAATGATTGATGCAATCAATTGCGGCCCCACCGGAGTACCAGCAACACCGGCATACACAACAAGGACCACACTTGGGGGGATCAACTGGCCCAGTGTTCCTGCAACAACGACAACGGCGGTCGAAATACTCGGCTTGTACCCCACTCGGAGCATTTCCGGGATTGCAATCCGGCCTAACGCATAAGAAATACCAAGTGAACTACCACTTGCGGCCGCCAAACCAGCACCTGAGAGATTTGTCGCTGCAGCCAATCCTCCTGGGAGCTGACCGACCCAAGCACGGGCTGTCTCGAAAATCTTCTCCGAAATGCCTGAACGCCACATGACAAGACCCATTAAGATAAACATTGGCAGAACACTTAAAGACCAGCTGGAGGCCGCGACGAAGGGTGCTTCCATGAGAAGCGCTGGCACACTTCGTAAACCGGCTAAGCTCCACAGGCCTAAAAGCCCTCCTGCAACTAGCGCTATCGCGACAGGCACACCGAGGATAATTAGCGCAAGGACAGTCACCAAGCCAAAGACCCCAACTAGCTCTGGTCCGGCTCCACCGAAAAACATCAATACAATCGACGCCCCCAGCACACCGATGACAATGAGATAGGCAATCCCGGATGGTGATTTTGATCTATTCGAACTATCAATAGTTTGGGTTGTTTTATCCGGCACGATCGTCTTAGTCATGGCTAACCTCTTCAGTTTTTATTTGCATGCTGGAGCCGCCACGAACGGTCAAAGCGATGCCCTTAATGAGACTCACGAGAGAGGCCGCAAAATACAAGGCGGTGCCGATAGGGATAAAAAACCGGGCCGGCCAGACCGGTATCGAGAATAAGCCTGACGCCGACTCGCCGGTTTCCAAAGCATCCAACGACGCGATAAAAGAAAAATATGCGATCAAGGCGACAACGACCAATACCACAACTTCTATAAATACATCGTTGAATGTCTTGACTTTCGGAGGAACTGATTCACTCAGTAGGTTCACTGAAATGTGCTCATGTCTGACCTTGGCATAAGCCAGGCCCAGAAATGACAGAGCTACCATCCACCAATAAGAAACTATCTCCAGTGTTGCAGGTAGAGGATTGTTATAGAAAGTCCTCAGACCCACATCCAAAAAAACCTGCAGGATCATCACGCTCAGCACGATGGCTGCGAGAACTGCAAAAAACTGGCTCGTCTTCGCGATCACTGTTTCGCAAACTTGAATTGATGATAGTCGCGGTCTGGGGCTCCGTATCGCAGTCAATCTGACTCCTTCGTGATTTACTCAAGCTTTGCCAACTAGAGACCTGATTCGTGAGTATTAAATACCGTCATTATGACGACCGCCACAACAACATTTCACGACAATATCACAAAATATAGTGTCTTGCATCACAATGCTGTGAGTATTCTGAATTTTTCTTGGGCGCGCCTGCAACCCAAGCGGGCAAGCATAACTGCATGTGGATTACACCTTGACAAAAACGCGGCAAGCGACGCCAAAGCCCTAACCACTATTCAGCTGAGGCCGCTTCTACGCGCACCCGTGACAGCGCATACCCTCACGCTTCCGCGGCCTGTCCGGATCTACTACTAGCCGCCCAGGTATTGCCGACCTACCAACAACTGCCAAGGGTCGACAAATCCATCAAAGATGAGTGCAGCGACGTTACCTAGTCTTAGGTACGCTAAATCAGACAACCCCTATAGGCGGCTATCAAACACCTCAGCTCGCACCAGGTCCTGAACTAGTGAGACAACCTCATACCTCAAGTCAAAACAGGGATGCCGAAGCAAAAGATTACTTGCCCCGAACTGATGTGGGAGTCAACCTGCTCGATTTTTTTTGAATGTGCTCGACACACAGCCCCTGTAATGGAGTCCCGATAAACGCGCGTGAAGCCGTGAAACTCTTGCCAGCACCGAGACGGTGACCTGCATTCAGGGTATGTAGATAATACGTCGCTCGACGCATAAGCTACATATAATTGGTTTCTTACGTCTCCATCCGGCAGGAGATGTTATAGCGTCAAAGCTGCAATGCCTCAGCCGCATCGATGCCACATGTCTTACAAAGTGTGCGACTTAGAGGTGGCTAGCCCGGGAGTGGCTCCAGTCCCGGTTGCAATCACGTCGGAACATTCCCGGGACGGACATTTGTGAAGCTTCTATAGATGTCAACCCCCTTGGTCCAAGGTCATGGCTTGGTTGAGGTGGCGGTAGATCCGGCGCGAGAGATACCGTTTGAGTGACCGTCGGATTTCTCGGTCGGTTTTGCCTTCAGCTCGGCGTTTTTCAGTATATGCGCGGGTTTCTGGGTCGAATCGCATGCGGTGCATTGTGGCCATCGTGAGGGCACGGTTGAGTTTGCGGTCACCACCGCGATTCAATCGGTGTCGGACGGTTTTTCCGGAGGAGGCTTGTAGCGGGCTGGTGCCTGCCAGCGCAGCGAAGGCGGCTTCACTGCGTAATCTGCCTGGGTAGCCCCAGGCCACCAACGCGGTGGCCGCGGTAAATGCGCCAATACCGGTCTCTTGGGTCAGGCCTACAGCGGGGCTGTGGTCGACGAGTTCAGTGATGTGGGCATCGTTGGTTTTCAGATCGGTCTCAGCGACCTGAAATCGTTTGGCCAACCGAATGGCTTCGGTTCGTGCCGTGGCGTGGGCGACGGGTTCGTCTCGGCTGCGCCAGGACGCGATACGGTGGATCATGCGTTTGCCTGGTGCTCGGCGAGCATCAACCCCCAGATCAATGGTCCGCAGCAGTGAGGTCAGCGCGTTGGCGATTTTGGTGCGTTCGCGTGAAATGTGATCTCTTGCGGCCAGTAAGGTTTTCAACGCGGCCTGGAGGCCCTGGTTGTCGCGGGGCTTGCGCAGCCGATCCGTGCTGAGCGGTAGCACCGCGGTGGCGATACGCTGGGCATCGATGGGGTCCGTTTTGCCGATACCGCGACGGGTTTTGTTACTCATCCTTGCGGCTTCCACGACCGTGTAGCCTGTGTCTTGGACTGCTTTGGTCAG
>Ga0079226_10003065_pt1 | contig 12872 bp, 7 predicted proteins | sample Poulit2014_FD_76345 | JGI IMG/M metagenome (GOLD analysis project Ga0079226, IMG submission 76345) | Agricultural soil microbial communities from Georgia to study Nitrogen management - Poultry litter 2014 | ecosystem: Environmental > Terrestrial > Soil > Agricultural land | place: USA: Georgia... | reverse complement strand
TGCTAGAAAAGGAAGAACTGAGGGAATTTTTTATTAAGTATTTAGGATATTATTATGATTTGAATCAGACATTTTCTAAGGAAGCAATGCCAGCAACGCAACAAGAAAGTAGTCTAGAAGATCTTTCAACTGAAAGTGAAAAAGAAGATCCGCTAACAGTGTCTGGTTACAGTCTTAAACGAAGTCAATTTAATAAATATAAGATGGAAAAACAAAGAGTAGCAGAAACTCAAACTCCTGTAGCCGTTAAAGAGAGTCAGTCTCCAAAAGAAGATCAGAGAAGTGAACTTCTTAATTATTTAGAAAAACACGGGCTTGAATATGTGGATCATCGTCCAAAAGGCGGCTCTCTTTGGGTGATGGGAGATAAACGAATTGAACCTTATTTAAAACCGCTGGAAGAAGAAGGTATCCGTTTTAGATTTAAAGCGGTTGGAGGTAGAGCTTCAAAGGGAAGGCCTGCTTGGTTTTGGTATGATTAAATTTTAGGATAATATAAGTATATATTTATATATAATGATTGGAGGATAATTCCAATGCAGCAGTCCACGGATTTACTAGAAAACAAAGGTCCTATTAAAGTTGGGGACTACTTAAAAGAAAGGTTTTATTCTGGATCTCATTTTTCTATGATGACTGGTGATTTTAGTCTTTATGCATTTCATCGTTTAGTGAATGAACTAAACAAAACAGAAGTAACTAGACTTCTCTTTAATAGGCCAATAGATAACAAGGAGAAAAACAAACTCTCATTAACGGGAACAGAAGAAGAGATCAAATATCGTAATGGTTTATTACAAGTGCATCTTGCACGTCAATGCTCTGCATGGTTAAGCGAAAAGGTTGAAGTGAAGGCACTTACAAAATCGTTATCAAATGCAACATTATATCACGTGAAAAACAAAACGAAGCCTTCATCCTTAATTCATGGAACATCAAACTTCACTTCAGATGGCTTAGGGTATGTCTACTCACCAATGATTGACTTAAATACAAGTATTTCTGATATGCATAAAACCCCCCTGTATGAAGAGTGGTTTAATAATATTTGGACAAATGAAGGTATAACTTCTAACGTCAAAGAAACATTACTTGAACAGTTAAATTATATAACAAAAGACCATACACCAGAAGAATTATATTTCTTTACTCTATACCACATATTCAAAAACTTTTCTGAGGAATTTGCTGAAGAAGACATTTTAAAAAACAAGACCGGATTTAAGAATACAAAAGTTTGGAATAAACTTTACAAGTTTCAAAAAGATGGTGTCGTCGGTGCGATAAATAAACTTGAAAAATACCAAGGGAGTATTATCGCTGATAGTGTCGGACTTGGAAAAACTTTCGAAGCATTAGCGGTTATGAAGTATTATGAATTAAGAAATGATAGAGTTCTCGTACTATGTCCAAAAAAATTACGTGATAATTGGCTTGTTTATACTCAAAATGATAAAAGAAATATCTTGGAAGATGATCGATTTAATTATGATGTTCTAAACCATACGGACTTAAGTAGATATAGTGGGATGTCTGGCGATATCAATCTAGAGACCGTAAATTGGAGTAATTATGATTTAGTTGTAATTGATGAATCACATAACTTTCGGAATAACCCTTCTAAAAAGGACCGTGAGACAAGATATTCTCGCTTAATGAATCAGGTTATTAAATCAGGAGTTAATACGAAAGTTCTTATGCTTTCAGCAACACCTGTCAATAACAAGTTAAGTGATTTAAAAAATCAAATTGCATTTATCACGGAAGGCAATGATCAAGCCCTTCAAGAAGAAGGAATAGACAATATAAATTATACGCTTAAAAATGCACAGACTATCTTTAATAAGTGGTCACTGTTTACGGAGGAGGAAAAGACCACAAACTCCTTATTAAATATGTTGAACTTTGATTATTTCAATTTACTGGATGCTCTAACCATAGCAAGGTCAAGGAAACATATTGAGAAATACTATGACCTCAGTGAAATCGGAAATTTCCCTAAGAAATTAGATCCTATTAATATTAAAGCGGAAATAGATAAGATCGATGAATTCCCGGAAATAAAAGAAGTTAACACGATTATTGAACGTTTAACGATGAGTGCTTATTCACCATTAAAATATGTTCGACCTGATAAACAAGAAGAATACAGTCGGAAGTATGACATGCATTTAGCAGGTGGTTCAGTCTTTAAACAGATCGATCGTGAAAAAAGTTTAGTAGGTTTGATGCGCGTTAATCTATTAAAACGGATGGAAAGTTCTGTTATTGCATTTGGAAAGACAGTGGCTAAACTATTAAATAGAATAGATGAATTAGTAGATAAATTGGATTCTATTGATAAGTATGCGGATGAATCAATCAACATTACATCAATTAATATAGAAGAGGATCAAGACATGGAAGACCTTATGGCTGGAGGTAAAATAAAAGTATTATTGCAAGATACGGATCCAATTAAATGGAAGCAAGACTTAAAGAGTGATCGACAATATCTTGAAAAGCTTCTTACTGAGGCTCATAAAATTGAAGCGAATCCGCAACGGGATGCTAAATTAAATGAGCTAAAATATATAATTAATCAAAAAATAAACCAGCCTATTAACAAACAAAACAAGAAGATTGTCCTATTCACCGCCTATGCCGATACAGCAGAGTATTTATATGAACAAATAAATGAATGGGCATTGGAAAAACATGGGGTACATTCAGCGCTCGTAACTGGATCCAACAATAATCAAACAACGCTAAATAAAATTCCTAATAAAAGCTTAAATTCTATTTTGACTTATTTCTCTCCTATATCAAAGGAAGCTAATAAAACCAGTGAAAGCATTGAAAATGAAATAGATATCCTTATGGCTACAGACTGTATTTCTGAAGGTCAGAATTTACAGGACTGTGATTATCTCATTAACTTCGACATTCACTGGAACCCAGTACGTGTGATTCAACGTTTTGGTCGTATCGATCGACTAGGTTCTCAGAACGATGTCATTCAACTAGTAAACTTCTGGCCTAATATGGAACTAAACGAATATATAAACCTAGAGGCTCGTGTAAAAGGAAGAATGGTGTTATTAGATGTTTCGGCAACAGGTGAAGAGAATATTATTGATTCTTCAAAAGAGATGAATGATCTAGAGTATCGTGCAAAGCAATTAAAGCAGCTACAAGAGGAAGTGATAAATTTAGAAGATGTATCTGGTGGCTTATCTATCACCGATCTGACCTTAAATGATTTTAAAATGGATCTAATCGAATATTTAGATACTCACCAAAATGAATTAGATCAGATGCCTCTCGGTGCTCATGCTGTTACTTCCAAGCGTCTTTTACCTGAGAATGCCGAGGAAGGTGTCATCTTCTGCGTAAAACAGCGAAATGGATCAAGAGTAGAAGATAAAAGTCCGACTTATCCCTATTATTTAGTCTTTATTAAGCAAAACGGTGAAGTTTTAATGGGGCAACAGGAAACAAAACAAATACTAGATTTTTATCGTAAAATCTGTCGAGGAGAAGTCGCTTTATACGATGAATTAATTGCCTTATTTGAAAGGGAAACAAACCAGTTACAGAACATGAGTGAATATAAGTTTCTATTTAACCAAGTTGTGGATTTCATCCTCGGTAAAGTAAAAGAAAAAGGAATCGACTCTTTATTTAGTTTAGGAAACTCATCTGTGCTAAAAGATACCGATATATCTTCAGACGATTTTGAACTGATCTCATATTTAATAGTAAAGTAGGTGGGCTAATGAGAGACTTAATAATACAAGAACTCGAATTACCAAGAGCTGTAATTGTGAATAATCATATTCCTAAAAAATCTTTCTATGAAAACGCGGAAATGACAAAGTCAGAGATCGATTTGTTTACATCTGATATTGAAGGCGTTTATTTATTAGCTGTGATGACTCCAAACCATTTAAATGTACCCCCTTGCGAAACGGAAGAATATAGATATAGTGAAGTTTTTTGGATATATGTTAATTTAAGAGATACAAAGCATATACAACGTATTGTGGAAATAATTCATAAAACAATCCCAAATCCTGTTGTTTTAGTTTTAAGTAATAAGCATAAAGAAATAGCGTTAAGTACAGCGCATAAACGTCTAAATAAACAAGATGATACGAAAATAGTTACACAAGATCAGAATTTAACTCATTGGTTCTCAAATAACCCAGTTGAAAGAACTTATGACTATTTACTAGACAATATAACGGTAGAAAAATTGGCAAGTAAAGACTTGTTTGAATTCTATGCAGATATTAATAAGTGGGTTAAAGTAGAACAGGTTATAAGTTATACAGGAACATTGCCTGAAAAGGAACACCGAGATAATGTCATTGATCAACTAAATAAGATAGCAACTCTTGAAAAAGAACATGATAAACTAACTAAAGAAGAAAAAGATGAGGTTAGTTTCGGTGATAAAATGCAGATTCATATGCATAAGAAAAAGGTAGAAAAGAAAATCAGTAACGTAAAAGAAATATTGAAGGAGTTGTGTTAGGTGCAGAAATTAGATGGAAAAACATATTCTGTCGTTCAAGAAAACATTGAAAAGCTTAAAGATTTATTTCCAGATATTGTCACGGAAAATAAAATTGACTTTGATAAGTTACGATTAACTCTAGGAGATGAAGTTGAGCGTGAAAAAGAACGCTATGAATTTACCTGGAATGGAAAAACAGAGGCGATCAAACTTGCCCAAAAGCAAACAACAGGGACATTAAGACCTTGTAAAGAAGAAAGTGTGAACTGGGATACTACAGAAAACTTGTATATTGAAGGCGATAACTTGGAAGTGCTGCGTGTCTTGCAGAATTCTTATCGTGATAAAGTGAAGATGATTTATATTGATCCACCCTATAATACTGGAAAAGACTTTGTATATAAGGATGACTTTCATGATAACGTAGCCAATTATAAAGAGAGAATGGATGAAAGTTATAAATCCAATGCCGATACCAGTGGCCGGTATCATACCGATTGGTTGAACATGATGTATCCAAGATTGAAAATTGCTAGAAATTTGTTGAAGGAAGATGGAGTTGTTTTTATCAGTATTGATGATACCGAGAGTTCTAATTTAAAAAAGATTTGCGATGAAATATTCGGTGAAGATAATTTTGTTGCAAATGTTATTTGGGAAAGATCATTTTCACCAGTTAATTTAAAAAAACACTTTTCAGAAAATCACGATTATATACTTTGTTATGCCAAAGATCTTGAACGCTTAGAATCAAACGGGTTAGCTAGAAATACAGTTAACGATTCTAGATATCAAAATCTTGATAATGATCCAAGGGGGCCATGGACTTCTGGTGATATGTCAGTAGGTCCAGAGATACCTGAAAAGGTTTATGAAATAATAACTCCTAGTGGAAGGATAGTCACTCCTTCTAAAGGTCGTTGTTGGGTTGTTACAAAAGAAAGATATGAAGAACTTCTAAGAGATAATAGAATTTGGTTTGGAGATACTGGAAATAACGTACCGAGAATTAAAAGATTTTTAAATGAAGTGAAAGATAACATTGTTCCTATGACAATATGGAAATATAATGAAGTTGGTCATTCGCAACAAGCAAAACAGAATTTGAAAGATCTATTTGATGGGGCCTCTTTATTTGATTATCCAAAATCAGTTGATTTGGTAAAGAGAATTATAGAATTATACACTAACGAAACTTCAATAGTATTTGATTTTTTTTCAGGATCAGCTACAACAGCCCATTCAGTAATGGATTTAAATGCAGAAAATGGTGGGAATAGAAAGTATATTATGGTCCAACTTCCTGAATTAACAGATGAAAAATCTGAAGCGTATAAAGCAGGCTATAAAAATATTTGCGAAATTGGTAAAGAACGGATTCGACGAGCTGGAAAGAAAATTGTTGAAGATAATCAAGATAAAGAGGGAATTGAAGATTTAGATATCGGTTTTAAGGTGTTTAAATTAGATGAAACGAACTTGAAAATTTGGGATGAAGAAACGAATGACTTACAAGCAGAATTATGGAGCCAAGTCGAGCCTGTTAAAGAAGGAAGAACTCAAGAAGATGTGGTTTATGAAATTTTACTTAAATACGGCATCGATTTAACTGTACCCATTGAAGAGAAACAATTGAACGGAAAAACAGTTTTTTCCGTAGGTATGGATTACCTACTTATTTGCCTGGAAAAAGATCTAACATTGGAGCTTATCGAAGACATGTTAAAACAACATCCCGAGAGTAAGCGTGTCGTATTTTATGATGAAGGGTTCGAAAGTGATACAGTTCGAATTAACGCAGAACAAATATTAAAAAGATATGGAATCGAAGATATTCGAGTTATATAAAGGGGGATACTATAATCATGAAATTAAAATTTGACAATATGCAATATCAAACAGATGCTGTAGGGTCCATTGTTGATATTTTTGAAGGTCAATCCATGAAAGTATCCAACTTTTCAGTGAGTATGGGAGAAATCATTGGGCAAGAAACTACAGCATTAGGGATAGGGAATAAATTAGAGTTGACAGACTCCGAATTACTTGAAAATGTTCATAAGATACAAGTTAAAAACCACTTACCTAAAAGTAAGGATTTACAAGACAAAAACTTTACAATCGAAATGGAAACAGGAACAGGAAAAACGTATGTCTATATAAAAACTATTCATGAGTTACATCAACGATATGGCCTATCTAAATTTATTATCGTCGTTCCAAGCGTTGCCATTCGTGAAGGTGTATATAAGTCGTTTCAAATGACTGAGCAGCACTTTAAAGAATTGTACCCTGGCCAAAGTTGCCATTATTTTATCTATGATTCTGCTAAGCTTGAATACGTTCGTGATTACGCGACTAGCAATAATATAGAAGTCATGATAATAAATATTGATGCATTTAGAAAAAGTTTTGATGATCCATCAAAAGAAAACAAAGCAAACCTTATTCACCGGGAACGAGATACGATGAATGGCCAGAAACCGATCCAATTTATTCAAGAAACGAATCCAATTGTTATAATTGATGAGCCACAAAGTGTCGATAATACGAAAAAAGCAAAAGAAGCCATCGCTTCTTTAAACCCTTTATGTAAACTACGATATTCAGCAACACATAGAGAACAGTATAATTTAATGTATAAATTAGACCCAGTCGATGCATATGAACAGGAATTAGTAAAGAAAATCGAAGTACTCTCTGTTCGCTCAGATAGCGATTATAATGATCCCTATATTAAATTGATCAATGTTTCTAATAAAAATGGCTATAAAGCAACCGTTGAAATCGATGTTCAAAAGAAAAATGGTTCTGTGAAACGAGAAAAAGTACAGGTTAATCCAAATAGTAAAAATGATTTGTACATATTATCTGGTGAAAGAGAACTGTATCAAGGCTACGTTATCGCAGGTATTGATTGTACACCTAGTAATGAATCGATTGAATTAGAAAGTGGAAAACTTATATATATAGATGAAGTCATTGGTGGTTTGGATGATGACACTCTAAAACGATATCAAATTAGAGAAACAATCCGAACCCATTTAGATCGTGAATTAAAACTCATTCATCAAGGAATCAAAGTACTTACTCTCTTCTTTATCGACAAAGTAGAAAATTATCGTATTTATCCTGAAGAAGGTGAGTGGCAAAAGGGCAAATACGCCAAAATGTTTGAAGAGGAGTATGAAAAACTTATTAAGCTACCTAAATATAAAACTCTTTTCGAAGAGGATGAATATATATCTAATCAGAATCCAGAAGATGTACATGATGGCTACTTTGCGAAAGATGGAAAAGGAAAATATAAGGATACACGAATTACTAAAACAGGAAAAATTAGTATCACAAAAGCCGATGAATCAACATTTAACCTAATAATGAAAGAGAAAGAGAAACTTTTGAGTTTTGATACGCCGTTACGTTTTATATTTTCCCATTCTGCCTTAAAAGAAGGTTGGGATAATCCGAATGTGTTTCAAATATGTACCCTTGTAGAAACACAGGATATTTTAACAAAACGTCAAAAAATAGGACGTGGCTTGCGTCTTCCAGTTAATCAACAGGGAGTGCGCCTATATGATGAGAATATTAACGTCTTAACCGTCGTTGCCAATGAATCTTATGAAGAATTTGCAACCTCTTTACAGACCGAAATGGAAGATGAAACAGGTATCCGTTTTGGGTATTTAGAAGAGCATGCATTTGCATTAATTACAGATGAAAACAATGAAGAAATTGGTTATGAGACATCAGAGCGTATCTTTGAGTACTTAATAGACCAAAAGTATGTGAATAAAAAAGGGAAAGTGGAAGAAAAGTTAAAAGAAGCTATTGTTGAACAGACACTTGAAGTACCAGAAGAATATCAAACTATAAAAAAAGAAATTGAAAATGAAATAAGAAAAGTAATTAAAAAGCTTCCTGTCTTCAATAAAAATGATAAGGTAGAAATCAAGTTAAATAAGGAAGTACTCCTAAGCCCGGAGTTTGAGCAACTATGGAATCAAATTAAGTATAAAACGACTTATTCCGTTGAAATGAAGTCAAATAAATTAATTAAGGAGTCCATTAAGCAAATCAAGAAATTACGCAGAATTCGGGCGAGACGAGTTTTTCGTGAAAATGCTTATGTAGATATTGATCGTTCAGGTGTTACAGCAGAATCTCGTTCCTTGAGAACTGAAGAAGTGCTGGAAGAAGTAAAACAATTACCAGATATACTTCGCTACTTGCAAGAACAAACAAACTTAAAGCGTAGAACGCTAGTTGAAATACTAGTAGGCTGCGATCGATTAGAAGACTTTGAAAGAAATCCACAAGCCTTTATGGAAGAAGTTATGAAAATCATTAATCGTGAAAAGCGCCAACTTATTATGGATGGAATTAAATATGAACGAATTGGTGACCAAGATTACTACGAACAAACGCTATTTGAAAATGAAGAGCTAATCGGTTACATGAAGGCAAATGCCGTAGAAGTCTCACATGATAAGTCGGTTTATAACTATATTAAATACGATTCGCTGATTGAGAAACAGTTTGCCGAAAAACTAAATAATGATGAAGACGTCAAACTGTTTATAAAACTACCTTCATCGTTCAAAATTGATACCCCACTGGGATATTACAATCCAGATTGGGCAGTACTCATAGAAAAAGATGATGTGGAAAAATTATATTTTGTAGTAGAAACAAAGGGAACAACAGATAAAGATCAATTACGTTTTGTCGAACATGAGAAGATTCAATGTGGAGAGAAACATTTTGAGGCGTTAGAGACTCGTGCGAAATATAAGTTAGCAAGTGATTTTAGTAAGTTTAAAGAGGAAGTATATTAAATAGTTCCCCAATGTGAAAACATTGGGGAACAAATTGGATGATCGCATTATGGACGCAGGTGCAATAAAATTATGGATGATGCTGGTGTCCCCTTGTACCCTCAAATGAAAACATTCTCATAAATATAAATATCGGGATAACTTGCGTACTTTAATTGGTATGAAATTAAGCGACTTTTAAAGAGCGTATGGGATCCTTTATCCTACTAGAATGATGATAGAATAGCTTTTTGACAGGTTATTTATATATGAACATGCTAATTCAATAGCAAGTAACCTGATAAATTGTACAACTACGGGACATTTTAGTGAACTTGAGCAATCCTACAAATTAAGGAGCATATGGAATAACTCATCTGTATATAGAACAAAGAATTATGGGACATCGACAGAAAGCATTAATTAAAATTATTGGAGCTGATTAGATGGAATCTCTTTTAAAAGCTGATGATAAGAAACTAAATGAATATTTATTATTATCGAACGGTAAGTTTAATATCCCATATACGCAAAGACCTTATGAATGGAGTACAAGTCAAGTGAAAAGACTATTTAATGATGTTATTGCTGTACATGAGGGGAAGAAGGATCAACATATTTTAAATTTCATAACCATATATTTGGAAGATGATTATCAGAATATTTACGATGGTCAACAGCGTACCGTAACGTTATTGATAATTATTTGTGCGATTGTAAGTAAAATAAAAACTATGGGCAACGAAAATATTGCAAAAGAAATAAGAGAAGAGTTTATTAAAAAAGTTGATTGGAGGTCTGATGCAGCTAACAATACAAAAGTCATATTTGGAAAAAAAGAAACTAATGACTTTTTTGAGACTTATGTTATTAATGATGATGCTGAGAGCAACATTGATACAATAACTGATCATGAAAAGTATATAAAACAAAACTATGACTTCGTAAAAAAGTTATTAGATGACTATATAGAAGAAACTGAATTAAGCCCAGATGAGTTACCAAGAATAATTGAGAATATGACTGAAAAAATGTATGTAATCATTTTGGAAACACCTAACGAAGACATTGCAAACCAAATGTTTGAAACCTTAAACAATACTGGAAAAAAACTTGTTGATTTTTATGTGTTAAAAAATAAATGTGTTAAAGTAACTTCAGAGGAAGAAACTGCTAGATACTGGGATGAGATTGAAGCAAATACGGATTTATTAAATAAAAACAACTTTTTGACACAATTTGTCTCTATATATAATGGTAAAACTAGTACTCAAAAAGCATTTTCTACTTTAGAAGAAAAAGGGTGGCTATCTTCTGCTGAAAAGGTGGAAAATGTACTTTATGATATGCAAAAGGTTTCTAAATATTATTTCGAACTTCATGAACCGGAACAAAGAAAGAGGTCAGAAGATATTAAATCAGATTTAAGAGAATATAAAAAATTAGTAAATGGATTAAAGGGGTTTAAAGCAACACAATATAGACCCGTTATTTTATCTATGAATTTAAAAGAGTATAGCTTAAAAGATATAAATAAAGTATTAGAAGTTTGTATGATAATACAGGTTCGAAATATTTTTATAGCACAACATAAAGCAAATACACTTGAAACGTTTTATCCAGATCTTGCTAAAAAGATATATAACAGTAAGGAGAAAATTCTAGATGTTATATTAGAAAGTTTAAATGAAAAAATCGTTAGTGACGAAGAAACAATTTTGGCAGCTAAAAATAGGAAGTTTAATAAAAGTGAAAATAAAGCTGTGAGATATTTATTAAAAGGTATCTTTGATTTTGAATTGGGGAAAGAAATTAAAATAAATAGTGATGCGCAATATGTAAATCTAGAACATATATTACCTCGAATTCCCAAAGAGGGTAGTCAATGGAGACGTAATTTTGATGACTCTAATATTGACAGTTACATTTCAAATATCGGAAATCTTACTTTAATTCTTGGTAAGAAAAATTCATCACTTGGAAACAAAGAGTTTTCGCAGAAAAGAATTGAATTAAAGAAGAGTAGTATTATTCAAAATAATGAAATAGCGAGAAACAAGAAATGGACAAGAAAAGAAATAGATGATAGAGCAGAGCGTTTGGCAAAAAGAATAATTAAGGTTTGGCCTAAATAGTTAAATTGGACAACTTTATATAAAAACGATAAGCGATTTGTCCATATAGAATCATATTTTTACGTAGTCACAATGAACCGAAATAAAAGGTGTTGCCCCCAATATTATACAAACCATGAATATGGACAAGCTATTAAGTATCATTTAAAGACGTTCAAACATTATCAAGATTAAATAGAACATGTCATGGGAAAGAGTGAGCCTATCAACTTTTGGGAATGACGCTTTGCTTGAAGCCTATGAAAGCTATGATGCCTTTATCGAGGGTTACAATTTAAAAGTTGACGTTCTTGATAAAACGGATTAACTCTCAAAATAGAAGTTACTCATTGGGGGGGCGTCGAGATGACAGATGCACATATTCAAAGATGTATATACATGTGAATTTGTTAAGTTTACCCGTGAATTTGTTCAAATAATGCAAGAGGATGATTATACGATTATTCGTTTAGCGGTAACTGAAGATTCATGGTGGCACTAATTATAATGATGTTGTATGGGCTGAAAAAGGTCTTCTCTTAATATTAGTGGATAATCTACTGGATTTAAAGTAATTGAAATAATGTTTCGTAAATTAGTTGTTAAAGAAAATCCAACAATCCCTAAATCTTTCGAGAAAATGTCGACTTATAGGAGAGATAAACATTGTCATTAACATCAATGATAAAAGGAAAATCAGATAAAGGTAAAGCATTACAAAGTATTTTAAGAAATATCATTCCTAAAATAGATGAATTTTACACTTTGTCTAGTCATGATGCGTTTAACTCTAGTTATCATATACATGTGCCATATAAGCTGACAAATAGATATTATTCTGCAGTTGTTGGCACCGCCTTTGTGACGTTGGTAGGATGGTAGTGATAGTTTCAGAAACTGAGGGTCAGACCCTAATATCGTACTGGAAATGCTAAAAAGAGGTACAGACGTAAATTTTATAGCACAAGTAACACACATGGATATAAAGGACATTGAAAAGCTTAAAAAACAATTATAACCATCAAATGCTCTAGGATTAAGGTGAAATTCTGGAGCTTTTTACTTTTATTGAAACTAACCCCAATTATTTAATGTCTACATAAAAATAACACCACATCTCCTCCCGTTCTAGGTTGAACAGTGCTTAAGAAAATACCGCTATACTAAACATAGAATGAGGGCAGGTGATTTGGGAGTCTTTAAGGTCAGACCCTAATATTCTGAATAATTCTTAATTGTCCAAGTACTTTTAGCAGTGGGATCGTATTTTAGTTTGTTATTGAATAAAAATGAAGTAATATACTCTTAATTAAGGATGATTATGCTATACTTGTACCAAGTGTAATAAGGCTTTCATGGGTGATGGCTCGCTTTCTTTCCTTTAATATTTAAGGAAGGGAGGTGGTGCCTCATGACAGTATTCGAATCAATGATGGT
>Ga0079226_10003064_pt1 | contig 12874 bp, 14 predicted proteins | sample Poulit2014_FD_76345 | JGI IMG/M metagenome (GOLD analysis project Ga0079226, IMG submission 76345) | Agricultural soil microbial communities from Georgia to study Nitrogen management - Poultry litter 2014 | ecosystem: Environmental > Terrestrial > Soil > Agricultural land | place: USA: Georgia... | reverse complement strand
CTTTATAAAGGAATTAGCGCTAGGCATCCATTTATTGAAACTCCGAAGCATACAGATTATGTAGATAGCAAAAAATATTTAAGTGGTTTAAATCCATTTAGTGATAAACGGCCTGTCAATGCGGTAGAAATTTCACATTTATATATGAACATATTAACAAATGCAGTAGGTGCAAAATTATGCTTGGCTTTTGCTCAAACTTCTACAAACAAAGATGTGCAAGATTACATGCTCCGTGGAAAAGAGATTTCACAAAAACATATGAAAATTTTTGTAGATACGCTTATGAAAGATAACGTTGATGTTCCTCAAGTACGAATGTAACAATCAGTAATTCAACAACCCCAACGTTTTCCGATAAGTTAATAATGTTTCATATGAATTTAATCATTTCTTCAGGAACTGGTAATTATTCTACCGCTGCTTCAGCGAGTCAACGAAGTGATTTAATGGTCAATTATGAACGGCTATCATTTGAAGTGATGCGACTAGCTAAAAGTGGAGCTGATATTATGATAAAGTATAGCTGGATGGAACAGCCTCCAGGAATTAAGGATCGTGAAAAATTAGCTAAAAATAAAGAGAAAAATTAAGTCAATTCGATCAAAAGAGTAAGTCATAAACCGGTCTCAGGATAAGAAATAAATTTTACTTGACAACGCTTTCATGATCGGTTAATATAAAAAGTAAGTTAATATTTAAACAATGTGTTGAGATAAGAGACCTACATTGCAGTGTTGTGTATATATTAGTAATTTACACATCGCCAAGCCAATGTGGGTCTTTTGTATTTTGCAAAATACGGAATATTAACTTTTTTATATACAATTTCTTAAAAAGATAGGAGTGGTTGAACTTGACTGAGTTTATGGCTGAACTTTTAGGCACAATGGTCTTGATTATCTGTGGAGTTGGCGTCGTTGGCGGAGTTTTGTTAAAGTGGTCTAAAGCAGAAGGGGCAGGTTGGATTGTCATTACCATTGGATGGGGTCTCGGAGTGGTAATGGGAGTTTATGTATCCGGAACAGCATCGGAGGCACATATTAATCCTGCTGTTACACTTGGATTTGCTGTTATTGGAGAATTCCCTTGGAGCAAGGTGCCAACATACATTACTGCACAAATGATTGGCGCTATGATTGGTGCTGCGATTGTCTTTTTAAATTATTTACCTCACTGGAGTGAAACAAAAGATAAAGGAGCTAAACTTGCTATTTTTTCAACTGCACCAGGTGAGTCAGTTAAGGTAAGAAGTTACGTTTCTAATTTGCTAAGTGAAATAATTGGTACATTTGTTCTCTTGCTTGGGTTATTGTTTATTGGTGCAAATACGTTTTCTGAAGGTTTAAATCCGTTAGTAGTAGGATTGCTTATTGTTGTGATAGGTATGTCTCTTGGAGGAGCAACCGGTTACGCTATTAATCCTGCACGTGATCTGGGGCCAAGAATCACACATGCATTGTTGCCGATTCCGGGGAAAGGAGGCTCAGATTGGAGCTATAGTTGGATCCCTGTTATAGGTCCAATTATTGGAGGAACATATGGAGCGGTATTTTATCAAGCAGCCTTTCAACAAGAAATTTCAGGTCTTTTTTGGGTATTAAGTATATTTCTTGGTTTATTAATCATTGTTGCAACAGTGAAAGAGTTAAAAAATGCTAAAATGGTAGAGGGAAGAACGAGTCAAAAGATTTCATAAGGAGGACATGAAAATGGATGAGAAGTATATTTTATCGATAGATCAAGGGACAACAAGTTCAAGAGCAATTCTTTTTAATCACAAAGGGCAAATTGTAGCTACCGGGCAACGGGAATTTGAACAATTTTTTCCAAAACCAGGTTGGGTGGAACATGATGCAAATGAAATATGGACATCTGTCCTAGCATGTATATCGGAAGTATTAAGAATTGCTGATATAAGTCCTATCCAGATAGAAGGTATTGGAATAAGTAATCAGCGTGAAACTGCTGTCGTATGGGATAAAAATACTGGAAAGCCAATTTACAAGGCGATTGTCTGGCAATCACGTCAAACGGAAGAGATTTGTAAGCAATTGCGTGGAGAAGGATATAATGACATATTCAGGAAAAAGACGGGGCTTCTTCTTGATCCGTATTTTTCAGGTACAAAAGTGAAATGGATTTTGGATAATGTGGAGGGTGCAAGAGCAAAGGCCGAAAATAATGAACTTTTATTTGGAACCATTGATACATGGCTTGTTTATAAGTTATCTGGAGGCAAAGCCCACGTTACGGACTATTCCAACGCTTCAAGAACACTGATGTTTAATATTTACGATTTAGAATGGGATGATGCGCTGCTTGATATTTTAAATGTACCTAAAACGATGCTGCCAGAAGTAAGACAATCTTCAGAAGTGTATGCAACAACCGTTGACTATCACTTGTTTGGCTATGAAATTCCGATTGCAGGAATTGCTGGAGATCAACAAGCCGCTTTATTTGGTCAGGCTTGTTTTGAAGAAGGAATGGCTAAAAACACATATGGTACCGGATGCTTTATGTTAATGAATACTGGAGAAAAGGGTGTATCATCTGATAATGGTTTACTTACGACCTTAGCATGGGGTTTAAATGGTAAAGTAGAATATGCGTTAGAAGGGAGTATTTTTGTAGCAGGATCGGCAGTACAATGGCTGAGGGACGGACTAAAAATTATTAATACTGCTCCAGAGAGTGAGAAATATGCAACAACCGTTGATTCGACAGAAGGGGTCTATGTTGTGCCAGCATTTGTTGGTTTAGGTACTCCTTATTGGGATAGTGATGCACGTGGGTCTATACTTGGATTAACACGAGGAACGAAAAAAGAGCATTTAATACGTGCAACACTTGAATCACTTGCTTATCAAACAAAGGATGTCCTAAACGCAATGATTACTGATTCAAAGATTGATTTAAAGACATTGCGGGTAGACGGTGGTGCAGTTAGAAATGATTTTTTAATGCAATTTCAAAGTGACATGCTTAATGTTCCAGTGGAACGCCCTGTGGTACAAGAAACAACAGCATTAGGAGCGGCTTATTTAGCTGGTTTGGCTGTTGGATATTGGAAAGATCAAGATGAAATAGCTGAGCAATGGAATATTGAGCAAACATTTACAAGCGAATGTCCAACCGAAAAACGCAGTAAATTATATGATGGTTGGAAAAAAGCTGTAGAAGCTACAAGAGTATTTAAATAATGTTATATTATAAAAAGAGATGAGACTTACTTTTTTAGTAATATCGTCTCTTTTTACTTAATAGAAGCATTATTGAATTGAAGTTATTTCAAGATGAAGGAGCTGGATTGGGATGGAGATACCTACTGGAATAATACCGGCAATTCGAAGGATGAAACACTTTGAAAAAGGATTGGAGACGAAATCTGATTGGATCATCATTTTAGATACTCGACTTTCACAACTTCGTCACTTAGTAAAATATTGTAAACAAGCGAATAAAAAGATATTAATTCATTTTGATTTGATAAAAGGATTAAAGTCAGATGAGTATGGTTTGGAATTTTTAATTCATGAGATTAAGCCGGATGGTATTTTATCGACAAGAGGAAATATTATTGAACTATCTAAAAAAAATAAATTACTAGCAATTCAACGAATATTTTTATTAGATAGCTTAGCATTGGAACAAAATTTGAAACAAATAAAAAGAGTTCAGCCTGATTTTATAGAAGTTATGCCAGGATTAATGACTGATGTGCTTAAACAAATTCAGGTTAAAACAGATATACCAATTATTGTAGGTGGATTAGTGACAACCAAAAAAGAGGTTGAACTAGCTTTAGATGCTGGGGCAGTTGGAGTTTCTACCTCCCATGTTGATTTATGGCAAATTTAAATAAAAAGAAAACAGCCATTTCTATATATAGAGGGGCTGTTTTTACTTGATGTATAAGCCTTTATGGGCATGATTCTTCATTAGGAATGCGAGTGAATGATCTTATAAAGAATCATGCCCAAGTTTCTTTATAAAGGCATCCGATCTATTATTTTTCTAATATAGTAGCCTCATCTATCGCCTTTTGTAATTCTTTCGTATAATTGACTTCTTGAGCTTTAGACCAATGTAACGATTTGCTCATATAGTTAATTACAGCTTTTTGGTGTTGGTTTACCCAATCAATATCAAAAAATAATGCACCTGTACGGCGGATGAAAAAATCAATTGGCTTATAGACAAGTTCGTACTCCATGCTATAAATAAGTTTGGTTAAAACAAACGGATCCAAGTGCTCTTTTGTTGCTTTTTCTTTGTTTGCTTGGTAAATTTTAAAGATTGTATCAATGTTTGATCCGTATACTGCGATCAGGTTATTAAGTGTATCTTCAGGTATATCAAGTGCTAATCCTTCTTCTGTTTTTTGTTGCTTGAATCGCTCAAATCCTGTTGAACCGCCAACTTCTCCACCGGAAATCGGTAAATTTCTGGTTTCTGATTTTGAATAAAGAATATTTTCTTCTTCTTTCAATTGTTTTACTACTTCATCGACAGCTTCTTCAGCCATTTTTCGATAACCGGTCAATTTTCCGCCTGCCATTGAGATCAATCCGGATTCAGAAATGAAAATTTCATCTTTACGTGAAATTTCTCCGGGCTTTTTGCTGTCGCTATCAGCGATGAGCGGTCTTAGTCCTGCCCAACTTGATTCAACATCACTAGCAGTTATATTCATGGACGGAAACATATAATGAATTGCATTCAAGATATAATCACGATCTTCTTCTGTTGTAACAGGGTGTGCTATATCACCATTATAGTCTGTATCGGTAGTACCAACATAGGTTTTATTACCACGTGGTATAGCAAAAATCATCCGGCCATCTGGTGAATCAAAGTAAACGGCTTGTTGTAGTGGAAATACATTTTTAGAAAATACGAGGTGAATACCTTTTGTCAAATGTAAAGACTTTCCTTGTTTGGAACCATCGATTTCTCGTAATTCGTCAACCCAAGGACCGCTGGCGCTAATGATCTTTTTGGCAAAAATATCATGTGTTTCTCCGCTAATTTCATCTTTGACCTTTGCACCACAAACTTTTCTGGATGAATCATAAAGAAAATCTATCACTTTTGAATAATTTATAGCATGGACGCCTCTTTCCACTGCTTTTTTCATTACTTCAATCGTTAATCGGGCATCGTCTGTTTTATATTCTACATAATATCCCGCCCCTTTTAAATTTTCTTTTTTAATAAGTGGCTCTTTTTGTAAGGCTTCTTTAGGATTTAACATTTTACGTCGTTCTTCTTTTTTTACGTTTGCAAGGAAATCATATACACGTAATCCAATGTTTGCGGTAAATGGACCTAGAGTACTTCCTTTATGAAATGGAAGCATCATCCATTCAGGTGTAGTCACATGGGGGCCGTTTTCATAAACAATTGCTCGTTCTTTTCCCACTTCTGCGACCAGTTTGATTTCAAACTGTTCCAAATATCGTAGTCCACCATGTACTAATTTTGTTGATCGACTGGAAGTACCGGCTGCAAAATCTTGCATTTCTACTACTGCTGTTTCTAATCCACGTGTTGTGGCATCCAAGGCAATTCCAGCTCCTGTGATTCCTCCGCCAATAACGAGAACATCCAGTTTTTTTTGCTGCATTTTTTTAAATATGTCATTGCGATGATGACTTGAAAAGGTCGACATCATTCATCTCTCCAATCTTTTATCTGCCTATTGCATGATCTATCCCTGTTTATAATGTGTTATGCATCTTCCACTGAAATTTGACATTTAAAAAAACCACAAAACATACTTGTGTCCTTTTGACGCAAGTGTTTGTGGTTTCTCCATCTCTCTGTCCAAAATATTAACTTATCTATAATATAGCATACCTAGTTATTCTAGGCAAGAGATAAGAACTTTAGAAGTTTATTTTCTAAATAGAAATACGAGCTTTTTTCCTCTGATTTAGTAAATGTTTCTGTACAATCCCACTACTTTGCCTAAAATCGTTACATCCTGATAGATTAATGGTTCCATCGTAGCATTTTCAGGCTGCAAGCGAATATGGTCTTTTTCCTTGAAAAATCTTTTTACAGTAGCTTCATCCTCCTCCGTCATTGCTACTACAATTTCACCATTATGTGCTGTGTTTTGCTGCTTGATAATTACCATATCTCCATCTAAAATTCCTGCTTCAATCATACTTTCCCCTTCAATGACAAGTACAAATAAATTATCGTCCGGTCCGGCACTTGAGTTCGGTAGTGGAATAAATTCTTCAATATTTTCAACCGCAGTTATTGGAAGACCAGCTGTTACTTTTCCTATGACTGGAGCATAACGTGCAGCCTCTCTTGGGATATCACTATCAGCTGATTTTTCTAAAATTTCGATTGCTCTTGGTTTGGTTGGATCTCTTCTGATATAGCCCTTTTTTTCGATACGTGCTAAATGGCCATGAACAGTAGAACTGGATGCAAGCCCCACGGCTTCTGCTATTTCACGGACTGATGGCGGATAACCCTTTTTATTTACTTCATCCTTAATAAAATCGAAGATCATTTGTTGCCTTTTAGAAAGTTTTGTCATCTAGTAGACACCTCTTGCATAGGATTTATTAATTATAGTTTATCATCTCAGATAACAATTAGCAAACATTCGTTCGAAAAACCATTGACAAGATCAAGTGTTCGTAGTAAGCTAAAAATAGAACAAAGGTTCTTGGTGAAAGGGCTGGTGTTAAAATGTTTGAAAAAATTACAAAAACAGATATATTTTATTTAGTTGCATTTGGATTTATGTTAGTATTTTTATACTTTTCCATGATAAATGCATAATCTGTCCGTTTAAATTAGGGAGTTTTTCATTTTGAGAGCTATCATATATTGTAGGGTTAGTACGGATAAAAAATCTCAGGAAACTTCACTGGAGAGGCAGAAACAAGAACTTATGAAGCTTGCTGAGAGACATGGGTTTATTATTGTTGATTGTATTGAAGAACAAGAAAGCGGATATGAAATAAATCGAGATGGTATTTTTCAAATGCTTGATTATTTTTCAACGAAGCAAGCTGATTGTCTATTAATACAGGATGAAACTAGATTGGGACGAGGAAATACTAAAATTGCTTTATTTCGTCAGTTGCAGAAATTAAATGTGTCTATCTATACTATCATCCATGATGGGCAATTGGAGTTATCGGAATCTGACTCAATGGTGTTGGACATTGTTAGCATTGTGGAGGAATACCAACGCAAGATTCACAATGCAAAAATCAAAAGAGGGATGAAAAAAGCAATAAATGAAGGATATAATCCTAGTAAAAATTTTAAAAATCGTAACCATGCACCAGGTAGGGAGAGAGTATCATTTCCAATAGAGGAAGTGATACGATTACGGCAAAAAAAATTAACTTTTGAAGAAATTACCACTATCTTAAATGGATTGGGTTATTCCGTGTCAAAGGCAACGGTACATAGACGATATAAAGAATATCAAAAGGCTTGAAAACAGTGTATAATAAGGGTAACATAAACAGACAAGAACTTAGGTTGTTCTTGTCTGTTTTTGATAAAAACTTATAATCCTTTTAGATAAATAGAGAATTTTTAGATTGGAGTTTTAGTATGATTACAAAGGAGAAATTAGCACGTATTAATCAATTGGCTAAAAAGGCAAAAGAATCAGAATTGACCAACAAGGAAAAAAAAGAACAGAAACAACTAAGACAAGAGTATTTACAAAATGTACGCAAATCCTTTAAGAATCAGTTTAAAACAATGACGGTATTAGATCCTAAAGGGAACGATGTTACACCGAAAAAAGTGAAAAAGATGCAAAAACGAAAATAAAAAATCAATCGTATTGTTCACCTATCGGACATCGTGATTTTACTTGTTACAAGTGATGTTTCAATATAGAATAACATAAGAGTAAACGTTCAATAATCGGAAGGGGAATACTATGACAAAAAATATTGAAAACTTATCAATTAATACAGTTCGAACATTAGCTATTGATGCAATTGAAAATGCTAATTCAGGTCATCCAGGACTTCCTATGGGTGCTGCTCCAATGGCGTACACGTTATGGACAGATTTTATGAACCATAACCCTAAAAATTCAAAATGGTTCAATCGAGATCGTTTTGTGCTTTCAGCTGGACATGGTTCGATGCTCTTATATGCTTTACTTCACTTATCTGGATACGATGTTCGTTTGGATGATATAAAAGCATTTCGTCAGTGGAATTCAAGAACACCCGGTCATCCTGAAGTACATTATACAGACGGTGTTGAAGCAACAACTGGTCCGTTAGGGCAAGGGATTGCAATGTCTGTCGGAATGGCAATGGCTGAAGCTCATCTTGCAGCTAAATTTAATAAAGACGATTTTTCCATTGTTGATCACTATACGTATGCACTTGTTAGTGATGGCGACTTAATGGAGGGAATTTCTCATGAAGCTGCATCTCTTGCCGGTCATTTGGGATTAGGTAAACTGATCGCACTATATGATTCGAATGATATATCTTTAGATGGGGATTTAAATCGTTCATTCTCAGATAACACCGAAAAACGTTTTAAAGCCTATGGCTGGCAAGTACTTCGTGTAGAAGATGGTAATGATGTAAATGAATTAAGAAATGCAATAAAAGAGGCGAAGGCAAATATAGATCAACCAACTCTTATAGAAGTTAAAACTGTTATCGGTTATGGTTCTCCAAATAAATCAGCTAAAGCAGATTCTCACGGGGCGCCACTCGGCGTGGATGAAGTCAAATTAACAAAGGAATTTTATAATTGGACACATGAAGATTTTCACATTCCGGAAGAAGTATATGCTGATTTCAAGGAAAAAATCGCAGATCAAGGAGAGGAGGCAGAGTCGAAATGGAATCAATTACTTGCTCAATACAAAGAAAAGTACCCTAAGATTGCAAGTGAATTTGAACGTGCAATGAATGGTGAATTACCAGTAAATTGGGATAAAGATTTACCAGGATATGAGGCTGGCAAAGACAAACTTGCAACTAGAGCCTCTTCAGGTGAAGTTCTTAATGCAATTGCTAAAGCTGTACCTAACTTTTTCGGTGGCAGTGCCGATTTAGCAGGCTCTAACAAAACAACAATTAAAAACGAAGAAGACTTTAGCCGCAAAAATTATGCGGGAAGAAATGTTTGGTTTGGTGTGAGAGAACACGCAATGGGTGCTGCTTTAAATGGAATGGCCTTACACGGTGGCTTAAAAGTTTATGCGGGTACATTCTTTGTGTTTAGCGATTACTTACGTCCGGCAATCCGACTATCATCGATTATGCATACGCCAGTTACCTATGTATTTACACATGATTCCATTGCTGTGGGTGAAGATGGACCAACACATGAACCAGTTGAACATTTGGCTTCATTGCGTGCAATGCCTGGTTTGTCTCTTATTCGCCCGGCAGACGGCAATGAAACGCAAGCAGCATGGCGTTTGGCTTTAGAATCAAAAGATCAGCCGACAGCACTTGTTCTAACAAGACAAGGTCTCCCTACTTTGGAAGGAACGAAAGAATTGGCCTATGAAGGTGTGAAAAAAGGTGGTTATGTTATCAGTAAAGGGGATAAGGAAACACCAGATGCACTCTTATTAGCTACCGGTTCGGAGGTACAATTAGCTGTTGCATCCCAGAAAGCCTTGAAAGAAAAAGGAATTGACGTGAATGTGGTGAGTATTCCTTCATGGGATCGTTTTAACGCTCAAGACGATTCATACAAAGATCAGGTTATACCACGCAACGTAAAAAAACGTGTGGCTATTGAAATGGCTTCTTCATTCGGTTGGGAACGATATGTTGGAGATAGCGGTAAAGTACTTGGTATCGATAAGTTTGGTGCGTCTGCCAAAGGTGAAAAAGTAATTGAAGAATATGGATTCACAGTAGAAAATGTTGTAAAACATGTAGAATCATTAGTAAAATAATCATATGGAAAGACGGCTCTATCATGGAGTCGTCTTTTTTTACATTTTATTCGTAGATGTGATAACGGTTCGACAAAACTAGTGTGAAAAACTACCGCAATCTGACATTCTTTTAAAGAGAATTGCGTATAATAAGTAGTAGATATACGTTTAATAGATTCTATAGGGAAAATAGATCTCTTGTGTTTTATTCTTGGCTATTTTTAGTGATAGTAGAGGAGGGGTTTTGTTGAATACGTATACTGGGTTTTGGATAAAAAAGCCGGTTGCTTATCATTATTTTCATAAAAGTGAGATTTTATATCGGTTTATAAAGAACTATCAACAAAATAAATCGAGGAAAGATTTAATCATGCAATATCACTATATTACAAAAAAGTTCTCAAAATCTACTTTGACTTCTCACTTAAAAGATCAAAATCTAAAGATAAATACCAGTGGGAATCAACTTGACATTCTTAATAACAATTATTCTTTAAGTCTACAGATACACGAGAAACAATTAGACTTTTGTTGTGAAACATTACATGATGCGGAAAAATTTCTATTCCCGGCCTTGCGATCATTCCACCCTTTCATTTTTATTATCGACACTAATATGGATAACTTCGGATGGATCTCCCCCATTACAATGAATAGGGAACACAAAAAAGAACAGGTATTGTATTCTTTTCTTTGATTTACTATACTGTATGAGAGACAACACGAAGGGGGAAAGCTTGAAATGAGCACGATTTGGGTCGTATTAATTGCTATTGTGGCATTAATTGCTGGCGTTGCTCTTGGATTTTTCATCGCTAGAAAATATATGATGAACTATCTTAAGAAAAATCCACCAATTAATGAGCAAATGTTACGTACTTTAATGATGCAAATGGGCCAAAAGCCATCACAAAAGAAAATCAATCAAATGATGCGTGCAATGAATAATCAGCAGAGTAAATAAAAATGTGATTATTAACATAAAGTGTTTTTCCGTCAGAAGGCTTTACTGATAGGGACTTGAATGTAAAATCATGTGAACATTGCACTACACCCCTTACGAATTATGATATATTCAGTAAGGGGTATTTCTTTAGAACCATATACATACCATCGATAATTTCTTTTAGCATGTTTCAGTTAATTGTCATATTTATTATCCCTATTATATCATTTTTCTGCTAAAATAGATAAAAATCATTTTAAATAGGAGGGGTATTGTGTCTGAGATCAATATATTTATTGCTTTTGGCGCAGGATTTTTATCATTTATATCTCCTTGTGTCTTACCACTTTTTCCGGCCTTTTTGTCTTATATCACCGGAATGAGTGTAAGTGAAATCAAAGATAATAAACAGTTTAACAGTAAAAGTGTTATACATACAATCTTGTTCTTACTCGGTTTTTCCAGTGTGTTTATTATGATTGGATTTTCCACCTCCTTTGTCGCAGAATTTCTTACAACTTATAAAGATTTAATTAGGCAAATAGGTGCAATTGTTATCGTATTCTTTGGGCTGGTTATTGTTGGTATACTAAATTTTCAGTTTTTAATGCAAGATAAGAAAATCACTTTTAAAAACCGTCCTACAGGATTTATAGGATCATTTCTTATTGGTATGGCTTTTTCTTTGGGCTGGACACCATGTACAGGCCCGATACTTATGGTTGTATTTTCATTAGCCGCTACCAATCCTGAAATAGGTATGGTGATGATGATTAGTTATATATTAGGTTTCTCTGTACCATTTTTAGTGTTATCATTCTTTATAGGTAAACTAGATTGGATTAAACGCCACAGTCAAAAGCTTGTGAAAATTGGCGGTTACATTATGATATTTATGGGAATTGCTTTGTTTTTTGACTGGATGACGAAATTAACATCATTTTTAGCAGGTTGGTTTGGATTCTCTGGCTTTTGATGGATTTTCTTCAAATTTTATATTATTATATTATTTACAATCGTATGAAGGGATATTTATAAATGTACAAACCAAATAATCTTGTCTTACGTACAACTACATCTTTGATTGCTTTTATTCTATTAGGGTTCGCTGTTTATTTATTGTTGGCCGGACACAACTTACCAGGTGGTGGGTTTGTTGGTTGCTTAATGACTTCAGCAGCGGTTATACTTATGTATATGTCATACGGAATAGAAACAGTAGAAAAAGTACTTCCGATTAATTTTCGTACGTTAATTCCTATTGGATTACTTATTGCTGTATTAACAGGGGTAGGTTCCTTTTTATTTGACGCACCTTTTTTAACTCAAACATTTGGTCATTTTAATTTCCCTATTTTTGGAGATATCGAGCTAGCGACAGCAATGCTTTTTGACATCGGTGTCTATTTAACAGTTTTAGGTGTAACAATTACAATTATTATGACAATTGCTACTGATCGATAATCAGGAGGCTTCCCTTTATGGATCATGAGAAAGAGTGATTAACATGTTTTGGTTAGTAACTAGTACTGTGGTGGCAGCCTTTATGGCAACAACAATGATCTTTGTTCGTTTAAAAGCCGCACAAAAGCCAGCTTCTGTAAAAAAAATTATTTTGCCACCTTTATTTATGAGTACTGGTGCACTGATGTTTCTATTTCCTGAATTTCAGGTAAAATGGACACAGGTCCTTGAGGCGGTAAGTGTTGGAATGATATTTTCAATATTACTCATCAAAACTTCAAGATTTGAGATACGAAAACAGGAAATCTATTTAATACCATCAAAGGCATTCGCATTTATCTTGTTTGGTCTTTTGCTTGTCCGTGTTATCATCAAATTGATCATTGGAGGATCTTTCTCATTGGGAGAAACAAGTGGCATGTTTTTTCTGCTCGCATTTGGGATGATTATTACTTGGCGATTTGCTATGTTATATAAATATAAAAAACTGGAAAAAGAATTAAAGGAATTAAATTATTCGTATACGAATAATTAAAAAT
>Ga0079226_10003063_pt1 | contig 12875 bp, 13 predicted proteins | sample Poulit2014_FD_76345 | JGI IMG/M metagenome (GOLD analysis project Ga0079226, IMG submission 76345) | Agricultural soil microbial communities from Georgia to study Nitrogen management - Poultry litter 2014 | ecosystem: Environmental > Terrestrial > Soil > Agricultural land | place: USA: Georgia... | reverse complement strand
TACGGTTCGAATATCGACCAAATTATCGAATATATCGAAACAAACGATTCCGGCCTTCCCGATGATCTGTATGCCGAATTGATGTATGCAGTCCATCATGAGATGGCGCTCACCCCTACGGATTTTTTTATAAGACGCACTAGCAAGCTGCTATTCGAAATTGAAAATGTCAAGAACCAAAAAGAAATGGTCATCTCATTTATGGCTAAGCAATTTGATTGGACAGATGATACAAAAGAAAAATATACCGATGAACTTATACACGCATTAAAAATTGCTGTTGAATTTGATGAATGACTATTTGAAAGGGGGGGTATTCTTTCATTCTTATGATTTGCTATAAATTCAAAATAACTCTATCATTATCTTTTAAGCATCGTCTATTTTAAGGTCTAATATTGACTTCATAATAGGCATTTTCTTTTTATCTATGAAGGGGGAATCCAGTTGGGTAAAATAGTCGATCTTGTACAATCTCAAATCATTGCTTCCGTCAAGAAGGAAGATGATATCGATAACGCCATTCATTCCAATGCCAATATCGTTTTTTTGCTGACCGGAAACTTAATTACGACAAAAAGATATATCGAGAGAATCCAACAGGCGAATAAAGAAGCATTTATCCATTTTGACTTTATCGATGGCTTGGCGAATTCAAAAAGCGCCATTGAATTCGTCGCAGAAATGTGGAAGCCGAGGGGCATTATCACAACAAAAAGCAATCTGATACAGCATGCAAAAAATGCAGGTTTGCTGACTGTGCAAAGACTGTTTTTAATCGACCGAAGCGCAATGAAGAAAGGGCTGGAAATCGCTCACCGGTTTAATCCCGATGCAATCGAAGTATTGCCTGGAATAATGCCTTCCATTATTGAGGAATTAACAAAATTAACCCCCTTGCCGATCATAGCAGGAGGGTTAATAAGCAATGAGGCCGAAATTATGCAAGGCCTTGAAGCAGGCGCTTTAGCCATTTCGGCAGGAAACCGTAAATTATGGAATATCAATGTCTGATCACAAATTGGTTATCTCATGCACGCTTCTTAAAATATAATCCGGTTTGATATCGGTCTTTTCTGCCATTTCCTTCGTAGTGATCCCGGTTAAAACGAGCACTGACTTCATTCCAGAATCATTGCCCATTTTAATGTCTGTCTCCAAACGATCTCCTACCATATAACATTGCTCCGGAGGCAATTGCAGAACTTCTTTGATGATGAAGTCGGCTGCCAACCGAGAAGGCTTCCCCAATATTTCCGTAAGCTTCTCGCCAGTAGCTCCTTCCAATGCGCCGATCATGGCACCGCAATCTGGAATTTGTCCGCCATCTATCGGACAAGTCCTATCCGGATTTGTTGCGACCATTTTGGCGCCATTTTTCCATGCCTGAAAAGCATCGTTCAATTTATCATAATTGAAACGTCGATCCCACCCTATCAAAACAAATGTAGCATCTACGGACTTATTGGTACGTTCAATCCCCATTTTTTTCAGTTTATCTATAAGAGGATCTTCTCCGATAACCAACACTTTATCTTGCGCATTCATGTTCCTTTTCAAATATAGAGCAGCCAAATAATTGGAATTGATTACTTCATCATGAGTAGCTTGAATTCCTAGCCGATTGAGCTTTTCTACATAATTGGAAATGGTTTCGATAGATTTATTCGTCAAAAATAAAATCTTATCCCCTCGTGCCCGCAATTTTTTTAACGCTTCCGATGCACCTGCGATTTCTTGTTCATCAATATAGATGGTCCCATCCAAGTCAAAAATAAATCCTTTTGACAATATGCATTCCCCCACCGTAATACTTTACGATTGTTTTCGTGTCAATAAGTTTGCCAAGCCTTGCAGTAACAGCACAAGCACAACAAGGATAATCGACATCGCCGCTGCCGAATAATATTCAGCCCGCAATATATTCTGAAAAATGGCTAAACTCATCGGAGCCCACTTTGCGGGAGCCATCAATATGGTAATGCTCGTTTCTTTGATTACTGTAATAAATACGAGGATCGAACCAGCTGCAATCCCAGGCAACATAAGTGGTCCGATGATCGTAACAGCAGCCGTAAATGTCGACGCACCGAGATTGACAGCAGCTTCCTCGATATCCGCCTTGATCGATTGCATTATACCCACTGTCGAGCGAACCATGTACGGCAACCTTCTTATGGAATAAGCGATGATTAAAATTGCAGCGGTTCCCGTCAATTGGAGTGGCGCGACATTGAATGTTTGAATCAGCGCAATACCAAATGCGATTCCCGGGACAACAAGCGGAATGGTCGTCATAAAGTCGAGCGTAATCGAGTTTTGCCTGACAACAAAGTAAGAAACGAATACCGATACGATTATGCTTAAAACTAGTGCGCCAAATGCTAAGATAAGACTGTTTTGGATATTTCCTAAAGACGATGTGAAGATTGTTTTGTAATGAGCGAATGTGTAGCCGTTCGGAAGGGGATCTTTCCCCCATGTAGTCGCAATGGACTGCATAAACACGGTCAATATAGCTAAAATCGGAATAGAAACTACAAAAAATGAAAAGGATGATAGAGTAGCGTTCAGAGGTTTATTTTTAATTAGCTTCATTTGTTTCGGTTTCCCTGAGAGTGAATCATAATTTTTGCCTTTGATAAAGAAATTTTGTCCCCAATAAGCGAAGCTTGCAATTGCAATCATAATCAATGTAAGTATCGCCGCGCCGCCCCAGTTAAAAAACCCGGCAATTTCGCGATATGCTTCTACCACCAACAAGTTGAGGTCTGTCGGAGCTAGAACAATCGGCGTGCCAAAGTCCGAGAAACTGACGGCGAAGATAACAAGCGCCGTCGATAACATTCCCGGGATGACTAACGGAAATGTGACCGTAAAAAAAGTAAGAAATCCTTTTGCTCCCATATTGCGCGATGCTTCTTCCAATGACACATCACTGATTTTGAATGCTGCAACCATTGGCCAAAGGGCGTAAGGGAAGAAGAAAAACACTTGAACTAGCACGATTCCTGTAAATGAATATGGATCAATGAATAACCCCTCTCCACCTAATGCTTGATAAATATAAGTGACCCACCCAGAACGACCGAACATAATGATGAATGCATAAGCGGAAATAAATGTCGGAACTATTAAAGGGACGGTGCAAAGCGAGCTGATTGTTTTTTTAAATGGCATTTTTGTTCGCGCAATTCCATAAGCTATTGGTACACATAATGCCAAAACGATGACCGAAACAATCAGTGATAAATAAAGACTATTAAGCAATGCACTTACATACCTTGTATTTGAAAACATAGACTTGAAATTGCCGAGAGTAGAATTTCTTAATTGATCGATTGTCATATTCAATGTTTCCAAGCTGATGAATGAGCCGAAAAAATTAATTGGTTCATTTGTAAAACTTACCATAAATACAGCTATCAACGGAATGACTAAAAATAATAGAAAAAAAACATATAAACATATTTTGATGATGCCCATACCGGTAAAATTCTTCTTCAACCATCTCATATGAGCAACACCTTCTCAGGCGATATGCCCAATTTTACTGCTGACCCTTTTGTCAAAATATTGTCGCCCGATTCATAAACGGCATCTGCAATAAAACGATGTTCATCTATATTGATTTCGTATCTGACTGTTGAGCCTAAATAAGTCGATAATTCAATCGTTCCTTCAAAATAATTATCATATTCTTTCGATTCATCTTCCAAAATATTAATATTTTCAGGTCTTATAATCACTTCCACATCTCCCGCATCATGGATTGATTCCGATTTGATTATTTGGTTTCCGACTTTGACAGAAGCGATATTGCCTTCCTTTTTTGCAATGACTCCTGGAAAGATATTGGAAGTGCCGACAAAATCCGCGATAAAAGAAGTTTTTGGGTTGCTATAAAGATCTGTAGGTGTCCCGACTTGCAAAATAACTCCATCCTTCATGACTGCCACGCGATCAGCCATACTCATTGCTTCCTCTTGGTCGTGAGTAACGAAAATGGTCGTAATTTTCAAATCTTGTTGGATTCTTCTGATTGTGTTTCTCATGGAATGCCTTAATCTTTGATCCAGATTTGATAAGGGCTCATCCATCAGCAATACTTTTGGCTCCATGACAAGTGCACGCGCTAATGCAACCCGCTGCTGTTGGCCGCCTGAAAGCTCATTTACCATCTTACTGGCATGATCTGTAAGCTCTACATATTCCAACGCAACCATGACACGCTTTTTTATATCATCCGAATATTTAACTAGCTTGCTATTGAGCATTCGTGTGTAAACTCCTATTTTTTTAAATACGTTGCTTTTTTTCAAATCTTTGACATTTAAACTGTAGGCAACATTGTCGAACACATTCATGTGCGGAAACAATGCATAACTTTGAAAGACCATTCCACAGTTTCTCTCGTTTGGAGACAAATCATTGACAATTTCATCACCGATTTTTATTTCTCCGCTCGTAAGGTCTTCAAACCCTGCAATACATCGCATCGTTGTTGTTTTGCCGCATCCGGAGGGGCCCAAGAGGGCGAAAAATTCTCCCGCTCGGATATTTAAATCAATACTTTTCAGAACGGTAGTTCCAGAGAAATCCTTCGTTAAGCCTTTTACTTCAACAGACTTCACTTGTATCAGCTTCCTTTAATTTATTTTAGTCTGCCATTCATCTCTGATTCGATCATAGTTCTCATTTACCCAATCGATATCGAGGTCGACAGCATTTTCTTTGATGCTATCTACCGATAAAGGCGTTGTTGACTCAACATCAGGATTAATCGGGATATGCGCCCAGCTTGCCAAGATTTCTTGCGCTTCATCACTAAGCATGAATTCCATAAAGTCTTTGCCGCCTTCCGGATTTGGACCATCTTTTATTAAAGTGATAGGGTTCACTAGAATAGGAGTTTTTTCAGGCACGACAAAGTCCACTGTTTCTCCGTTATTTTGATGTTCATATGCCATAAAGTCAAAGCCTACACCGATATGCGCTTCTCCCATTGCAACTGCTTTTGTTGGGGCTGAACCTGAATCTGGTATGGAGTTTGCTTGATCCGTAAGCTTTTGGAAGTAGTCCCAACCTTCCTCTTCCCCATTTTCCATCATGTAGCTAAGTACCATTAAAGTGGACGTTCCTGAAGCGGCAGGGTTTGGAAATTGGATTTTACCTTCCCACTTTGGATCCAGCAAATCTTCCCATGTTTTTGGCGCTTCTTCTTCGGAAACCAATTCAGTGTTATAAGCAAATCCTAAAACGAACATTTCGACACCTGCATAATATCCATCTTCATGTTTCATTTTGATGCCGTCTTCAACAACTTCCCAGTCTTGGGCAGCAGGTGGAATATGCTGTGTTATAATATCTTTACCGACCGCTGCTTCAAATGGCAAAATTCCCCCGCCTCCATACCAAACATCTGCTTGTGGATTCCCTTTTTCAGCCATCATTTGGTTTACTAATACATTCGTTCCCGCGTAATGGACATTGACGCGATTGCCATGAAGTTCTTCATATTTTTGTGCCAATTCGTTTGTAAGGTCCGGTGTTTCCGGGGAATATAAAGTGATTGCTTCGCCACTTCCTCCTTCCACGTTATCTCCATCTTCAGAACCGCTTTCATCAGCACATGCACCTAACGCAACCAATAGAGATACAACCATCGTTATTAAAAGGAATTGTAACGATTTTTTCATAATCGACCCTCTTTCATAAGATGTTTGAAAATCTCGCCGAAAATAAAAGAGAAGAGACAACAATAGATTAATAGCCCTAAATATAGAGCCATTAAAATATAATTTCTCTTCTCTTAGATTCTCCTGAGATATTCAATTGTATGCTTAAGTTTACTAAAAATTCATAAAATTGTAAAGATGTATTTCTTGAATTTTTCCAAAGGCTCGTTATTATTCAATTTCTCGTCTAACTCTTTTTTCGAATTACGCGCTATTCCGCTTTCTTTTCTCTATTCAACTGCTTCAATTCCTTAGCGATTTTCTGCAGCGCTTCATTTCGCTCCTTCTGCCTCTTGAAAAACATGACGACAAACCAAATGCACAGGCCAATAATAATGATGTATAATCCGAGAACAATCATCATCGGTATGAATGCAAAAAACATTTCCATCTAATCTCACCTCTACTAAAAATATGTATGTGGAACATAGCCAAGTATACTAAAGCAAGAATAGTTTTCAATGGACGTAAGACCTAAGACACACATCATTCAGGGCAATTTCAACCAAAAAATCGTATGCGAGGTTGTACTTGTCCCATTTACAGCATATGTATATAGAAGAAATTGGCCTAGGGGGATTCATCGATGTTCTTTTTGGAGAAAGCACTATTTATCATGGTATTGGCCCGGATGTTATCAGGCAGCATTGAAATATTTGCTGCCTACCTCATGTTTCATTTCAATGACCTTGAAAAAGCGATTCTCATCAACAGCTCCTTAGCATTGATTGGACCATTTATTTTTATTTTGACGACCATCATCGGTCTTTTTGGGCTTGCCGATAAAATATCATTGCAAAAATTTATTTTTATCCTTTTGGGGGTATGCTTAATCATGTTTGGCGTTTTGAAAGTGGAATAAAAAAAATGATTTCTTACATTTAGAAAGAAATCATCTAACGAACAAGTTATTTTTCTGGAACATCCACGTGCAATGGAGGAGCCATGATCCAGCCTTTTTCTTTGTTCAACCGCAGCACTTTCAATCCGAATTTTGCTTTTTTCACGTGGAATTTGCCAAACATTGCCGCAATATCTTCGCGGATGGATTGCCCCATGATAGTGCTGCATGTCACAAGTCCTTTCGCCGTATTCATCGAGAGAAAGGCGCCGATTTCCGGGTCCAGCATCCTTGCACCTGCAGGAATATCCTCCAAATTTGCTTCAGGACGTCCAGGAGGCGCAGGCGGCAAAGCGACACCGTTTTCTTTCAATAAAACCTCTAAATCTTTTCCATCTTCTTTCCCCGATTGGATCGCCTCCTCAATCAGTTCCCTTAACTCCTCATCGCCAGTATGGTTGACGAGTGTTTCGTATAAAGCAACCTCGCTTTTTCCCCCTAGCAAATAAGTCCAAACAGCATAAACCTCGCCGTAATGCATCGGCTCTTCTTTCGGATTTCCGTTAAATATTCCCAAACCGCTTCTTTCCTTTCCTTATAAAATTCCTCCTTATTATTTGCATAAATTGTATTGTCATTCTAAAAAATGAAATTCCAATGCAAAAAGAACCAAGCGAAAAAGAGAGCAGTAGCTGTGTACAACATATAATGAATCCTGCCGAACAACGTCCACACCTTCTTTTTCCAGACAAAAACGGCGCAAACGACGAGTAGCAAACTGAAAAGCACGCTAAGGTAAGGAATGAAATCAAGCACCGAAGCCCATCCGGGAATTTCACCGTATGCTACTCGCGGCAATTGATACACCGGATCCAACTCTCCATTCACCATGACGCTTGCAAGGAAAAGCACCATCACCGCTCCATAGGCGATTGCTGCAACTTTTGCTTTATTTGCGAAACTGCCTGATGCTTTTTTTCGGTGGCGCAAATTGCGGAACATCGCTGCAATCGCCCAACTGAGAAGGGTTCCGATGATAAACAGCACGCTCATCGCAATCATCACAAATGTAAAGGTACTTCCACTATGCCACGGAGCTTTCGTATATGTCATCGGCCCATCTGCCATCAACATCATTTTTCCGTCTGCATCTTCTGCAAAAATAATTTTTTTGAAATTCCCATATGGATCAGGAGTTCTTTCCATTCGCGCGCTTTCATACATGCCAGGTTCCACTTCCACAAACGTGTTCGTCTCTCCTGCATGCGTGACATAAAGCTGCCCATCTTCATCCGCTTCCACAGAGATGACTCCCATGAGAAGGCTCATCAATTTTTCCGAAGTCGTAATGCTTTTTCTGTTCTGGTGATACTCCCCAACATATTGATTTGCCCTTTCTTCCGCACCAGCTGGCGACACAAGATCCGCCGATTCTTCCTCTGGAAAAAACTCATCGATAAATTGTTCAAAAACATCATTATGCAGAAAATAATCTCCTCCGCTATAAGCGATAAATATACCAATTTCTTCATCGGGCAATAAATAAAGTGCAGCATTATACAGCATCGTACTGCCGCCATGGAAAAGCACACGTTTTCCGTTAAAGTTCCCTTCGATAAATCCGAGACTCATTCCGGCCAAATCTGGATGTTGAGTGAATTGTTGCTCGAACATCTGTTGAACCGTGTTTTTTTCCAATATTTTTTTTCCGTCGAATTGCCCTTCTTGAAGGTAAGCAATCATGAAGTTTGCCATGTCGGACGCAGAAGTGCTCATCGCTCCTGCAGGTTCGGGCATAAACTCAAAAGCGCCCTCAGCAAAATGTCCATCGACATAACGGTATGGAGTAGACATATGTTCAGTCAAGCCGTCCGGCAGCGGCTGTTCAAATGTACTATAGTCCATATCCAATGGTGTAAAAATATTTTCATCCACGTATCTCGAAAAAGGCATTCCGCTCACCTGTTCAACGATGTATCCCGCCAATGCCGTTCCGTAATTTGAATAGGCAAGCACCTCGCCTGCTGGAAACACTCTTTCCGGCAAATGCTCATGAATATATTCTCTGAGCGGCATCATCCCCTCTTCTTCTAACTTGAAAATACTATCAGAATAATCTTCAAATCCTGGCGTATGTGTCATTAAATGCCGCAACGTAATCGGACCTGATTCCGCATGCGGCGGTATATGAAAATCCAAATATTCATTTACGTCTCTGTCTAAAGAAAGTTTCCCTTCCTCGACAAGCTGCATAACAGCAGTCCACGTAAAAAGTTTTGAGATAGAACCAATTCTAAAAAGTGTCGTTTCCGGATCGACAGCAGTTTCTGTATCCATATTTGAGTAGCCATACCCTTTTTCTAAAATCGTATCACCAAGATAAACGACAGAGACAGTAGCATTCGGAATGTTTCCCTCTTTCACTTTTTCCTCTATGATGCCATCCATAAAATCCGTTTTATCCTCTTCTTCGGTTGCGCTTGCCGCTATCGATCCTGCATCGATAAAAAACATGAACACTGCCAATAAACATATAAATCCAAGTTTTTTCATGAACTTCCTCTCTCCTAAAAATATCAATTGTTATATATCGTATGTTATGTTAGATTATAAAAGGTGCTTCCCTATTTGTAAATGCTTTTTTAAAAATTCTTTTTATTGACAAGTGTATGATTGAAAAATAGAATATATATCAACTGATATATATCATTCAAAAGGAGAATAACCATGCCACCAAGAAAGAAATTTTCAAAAGAAGATATTATTGAGGCTGCATTTGATATCGCAAAAGAAAAAGGATTAGATGCAATAACGATTCGAAAAGTTGCTGAACAACTCGGCAGCTCTATTGCACCTATTTATGTAAATTTCAACGATGTCGATGAACTGATCCAAGAAGTGATCAACTATACGGAGGAAATTGCAAAACAATTAATTTTGGAGCAAAATTCCGGCCATCCTTTCCGGGATATCGGAATTGGAAGTGTCAAGTTCGCCAAACAATACAGCGTCCTTTATCGGGATCTGATCATGAAAGATAATCCATATATGAAGCATGACGAGGAAAAAACCATATTTGCGGTCGAACAAATGAAACAAGACCCTGTCTTACAAGGACTTTCTGATCATGAACTGAAAAATATCATTTTAAAAATGGAAATCTTCCAGACCGGGCTAGCCGTAAGAGTAGCCAATGGACTGCTGCCCGAGTCTTTTACCGAAGAAAAAATGATAGAAATGTTAGATGATATAGCCGAGGATATTATCATTGCAGCACGCTCACGTTACAAAGAGAGTTAAACGGTGGGATGAGTTAGCGCAGTCCAAGGACGTGGCGATTTTAGCCGATCAGAAGTTGCTAGATTTTTGCTGTTTTATGCGGATTTTAAACGTTCGGGTTTCAACATTAATTTTCTTATTATGAAAGAAATTGACTCAAACGATAATAAAACCTAAATAAACTGAACAAAGAAGAATTGTTCAATCTATTTAGGATAAAAAAACCCTACGTATCTGCAGAGGCATGCATTAAAATTTATTTTCATACCAGCTTCTCGATGCGGCGAACTCTTCTCCGGTCAGTTGATGGCCGCTATTTTCCCAATGCAGTTCGACATTCGCTCCTGCATTTTCCAATAACGATTTCAAATCACGAGATTCCTCCGCCGGACAAATCGGGTCATTTTTTCCCGCACCGATAAACACGGATTTCCCTGTCAAATCAGACAATTCTATCCCTCTTCTTGGAACCATGGGATGATAAAGAATCGCCCCTGCTAGCGCATCTTCATAATGGAACAATAAGCTCGCCGCGATATTCGCTCCATTTGAATAACCGACTGCTATAATATTGTTGCGGTCGAATCCATATTTTTGGGCAGCCTCATCTAAAAATTCATACAGTTCTTTTGTGCGGAATATCAGGTCTTCTTCATCGAACACACCTTCCGCAATGCGCCTGAAAAAGCGCGGCATCCCGTTTTCCGACACATTGCCGCGGACACTGAGCACGGCTGCTTCCGGGTCCAATTTTTCTGTCAGCGGCACTAAATCATGCTCTGTTCCGCCTGTGCCATGAAGCATGAGAAGCGTCGGTCTTGAAGAGTTTTTTCCTTCTTGAAATATATGTTTCATCATCATCACTCCTACTTATCTATAAATGTTGAGATGCGTAGCATTTTATCTTTTGCCCGTTCGCCCATGATTGACTGGTGGATGGACGCTGGAATGTTTTGGGACAACCGCTCGGCCAAAACTTGAAAGACGCGCACCAAACGCCGCAATTCTTTTCTCGGCACGCCTATTTTTTTCAGTGCATACACGTGGATGACCAAATAATCGACAATCGTATCGAAAGCGATCTCCCCAATATCCATTTCAGCGTGCATCATTTTCGCCAGTCTTTTAGGCGAACCGTTTCGGTTAAATCTGCAGTCAAAAACAACGCCATTATGGGCGATGGCATTCCTGAAATCTCTCACTAAAGAAATGAGATCCTCCAACACCCTGCTTTTTTGATCATGGGAAGGGTTGTGCATGGCGAGGTTTTTAGCGATGTCCATTCTCGTTTCCTCATTCAAACAATGGATGAAAAATGCAATTTCGCCGAGATTGATGATTTCAAAAATCGCCCAAAGCGGAACCGGCTTGTCTTGATGGACGAAATGTTGAATGATTGCCTTGTCTGTCCGATAATGATAGCTTATCGCATTATAAATTTTATTTCTCAGTTCCAGCCTGTTTTTCATTTTCTTCTTATAGTCGCGGCTTCCGGGAGGATGCTTTTCAAAATCATTCAACAGATTGTCAAAGATATGCCTGAAGTCGGCCGATCCAAATCCGATAACCGTATCTAGCACAATGTTTTTCAAAGCTGTTTCGATCCGCATCGTATACGGATAGAACAAACTTTTCAATTTTGTATCGAATTCATAGACAGCGACGACTTCGTCAAAATTGCTATATGGGATTCGATTATCGGACGTTTTAAGGAATCGGTACCCTTTGAATCCGTGAAAATATCCCATTTCCAATAGTTTGAGCCGATGGCGTCCTTCTTTCGTTTCGATACCGTGTTTTTCTTGCAGCAGTTGTATGAGCTTTTTTGTCGTTTTTCCTTCCAAATTATGTCGCCCCCGTTCTTGTAGTATTCATATCGTGCCTATTTAATTTTAACATTCAGTCAATGAATATGGCGAACGCATAGCTTGCCGTTCCTTGCACCCAATTTGCTTCCACTTCATAGATGACATCGCCTTCATATGCAGAGAGTTCAATTGTATCATAAGAAGCAATTACGCCCTCGCTATCCCAAACCCGGACCGTGTAGTCGCTCGGGGGGTCATCAAACAACAGGCTCACTTCCGAATCCCCGTGCACAGAAGTCGCTTGCGCCACATCCACCAACTGCGGAGGGGGCGCTGCATCTACTTCTGTATGGCTGATTTCCCCAGTCGCTTCATCATAATATTTCCAGCTGTACACTCCTTTAGCCGCTCCAATCGTTTTCTCGCCGATTGCAATGGTCAAATTCGGCGGTTCTTTAAAATTTTTTCCGATTTTCTTTTCCTTATCGATTATTTCCTCATCGCTATTGACTGAACAGGCTAAACATAACGATAACAATATGATTGCAAGAAATAATTTCTTTTTTGCCACCGTCGCCCCTCCCTCGTATAGTATGTTTAGGCGTTATTTTCTCGCCTTTATCATTTAAAACTTAAGTGTCATATCCGAATAATTATATTTTTAAACCCGTTGCTTTCCACTACGGGCGGACGCTTTCTGAGGGCATGGCTTGAGCCTCCTTGCTCGCAAAAAACGCTCGCTGCAGGGTTTCAAGGCTCATGCTTTTCCCGCAGGAGTCGCCAGAACTTGTTTCCTGCTTATCTTATTCATTGATATGTCAATGTCTTGGACGTTAATGGTCTTAGGATCATTTGGGACAATTCTAATCGTCCTTGGGCATAAGCGCATTAGATGTTTCGACCTTCCTGCACCAGGCTGTACACCTTGATGTTCGAACCTAGATGATAAGATAAAAGGATAGCACTCATATGCGAGGCTGCTTGATTGGCGTTCACACTTTGGCATCATGAACGTCCAAGATTTAGTTGATGGATTTGTTTTTTAAAAACTATAGTTTAGACGAATTGTCTAACATGCCTTTGGAGGATTTAGCCAATTGCTTGCAAATGAAAGGCAGAAATAGATTTCCAGACCCAGAATATGTTGCCAAATCGATTCAAAAGGCTGTTCGCTGGGGTTAGCTTTGTGATGACACTCAACATGGGCGC
>Ga0079226_10003062_pt1 | contig 12876 bp, 3 predicted proteins | sample Poulit2014_FD_76345 | JGI IMG/M metagenome (GOLD analysis project Ga0079226, IMG submission 76345) | Agricultural soil microbial communities from Georgia to study Nitrogen management - Poultry litter 2014 | ecosystem: Environmental > Terrestrial > Soil > Agricultural land | place: USA: Georgia... | reverse complement strand
TCCACCGGCAGCTTCAACAACTGCCCAACAACATCACGCAACTCCCACGCCAAACACTGCCCGACCGTCCACCCAGCCATCTCGGCACGACGCCCCACCCCCGCAGAGCCCCCACCAACCACCGCCCCATCAACGGCGAGCTCCTCCGGGGCCTCACCGGCGCCGACCACCAGACCGCGGAGCTGGACCAGGCGCACCCCCTCGGAGTCCGACAGGTCACAGCTGTGCACGGTGATCCGTCCCGTCCGATCGATGGCCAGGTCCACGTCGGCGCGGGCGACCGCCCGGTCGAGGTCGGCGGCGAACAGCACTTCCTCGGCTCTCAGCAGGCGCGGGCGCCGCTCCTCCCAGCCGTACCGCGCACAGAGCGCCGCCAGGCAGGCGTCGAGGCTACCGGGGAGGGCGTCTCCGCCCACCAGCGATCCGGCCAGGTCAACCGAGACGCGCTCGATCGTGCCCTCGCCGGCGTCGGCGCCGCCGAGCGGGGCGGTGCCCGGCTCCGCGACGATGGTCGCCCGTCCCCTGCTCCCGGTGGCGCCGGAATCGGCGTGGACCGACCAGTCACCGTGCCCCTCGGAGCCGAGACGCAGGTCGACGTGGACCTCCCCGTCCGGAAGGACGACCACCGGCTCGAACCACTCCACATCGGTCAGTCGCACGCTCTCCCCCCGGTCCTCGGCGGACCGCAGCGCCGCGGCACGGACCAGCTCGAGCTGAGCTGACTCCGGCAGCACCCGGGAGGCGTCGGTGACGGCACGCGTGCCGCTGTCTCCGTCGATCATCAGTTACCTCCTGCGCTGCGCGCCGTGACGGTGGAAGCCGGATCTATGGCGACGGCGGGGCCGTTGAAGAGCCCTTCACCGCCGGTGAAACGTGTGCTGAAGCGCTGGACGCTCACCTCCGGGGCGGAGGGCCGGTCCGACGGGAGCGATCTCCGCTCCGTCGCGGGGGCGGCCCAGTAGCGCTCAGCCGCGAAGGGGTAGGCGGGCAGTCCCGCGGACAGGGGTGGCGGGCTGTCCCACAGGCCGCTGAAGGCCGGCTCGTACCCCTGGCAGTAGAACTCCGCGAGCGCGGACAGGTGGTCCTGGTAGGTGGCGGCATCGTCGCGTAGGGCACGCCCCGCGCGCACCAGTTCCTGGACCGCCCTGGCGATGGTGTCGTTCGGCGCGAAGTCCCGGGGCACCAGCGCCCGGCGCGCCCGCGGCCGCCGGACACCGGCCGCGACCTCCCGGAGCAGCCGGACCGCTTCGTCCCTGTCCCGCGCGACCACCGCGCAGCGGTGGGCGAAGTGGTATCGGCCCACCATCAGGGTGTGGCTCACGGATGCCAGGGGGCTCTGGGCGTCGTCGCCGTTCCCGTCGAGGTACGCGGCCAGCTCCTCGATCCTGCGGGTCAAGGCCTCCTCGGTCTTGGCCGATACCAGGAGCAGGTGGTGAGACAGGACGGGGTTCCCCGTGGGGTGGTCCAGCCCTCGTTGCGAGACGTGCTCCGCCTGAAGCACCACGTGCGCGTTGGTGCCGCTCATCCCGAACGAGCTCGTGGCCCCGCGGCGCGGCCGGTCGGCCGACGCGGGCCAGGGCCGTGCCTGGCGGTTGACGAAGAACGGGCTGTTGTCCCAGTCCACGTAGTCGCTGAGCTCGTCGCAGTTGATGCTCGGCGGGATCGCCTCGTGACGCATCGCCAGGGCCAGGGCGATCACGTTGACCAGCCCAGAGGCAGCCATGCTGTGACCGAGGTTGGGCTTGACGGAGGTGAGCGCGCAGAACCCGGTGCGCTCGCTGCTCGTTCGGAAGGCGTCCACGAGGGCGTTGACTTCGATGGGGTCGCCGAGTCGCGTCCCGGTCCCATGCGCGACCAGGTGGTCGATCGTGTCCGGAGCGATGCCGTGCCGGGCGTAGAGGGAGCGCAGGAGGTTCGCCTGTGCTTCCCCGCTGGGGGCGGTGATCCCGTTGGTCCGCCCGTCATAGTTGACGCCGCTGCCCAGGACCGTCGCGTGGAACGGGTTCCCGTCTCGCTCCGCGGCCTCGCGCCGCTTCAGGACCAGCCCCGCCACCGCCTCACCCGGGACCATTCCATTGGCCCGCTGGTCAAACGCGTAGCAGGTGAGGTCCGGTGAGAGCATGGTGGCCTTGTCCATGGCCACGTAGTCATGCGCGGACGCCATGACGCTGGCGGCCGCGACGATCGCGGTGTCGCAGTCACCGTGGCGCAGGCTCAGGCAGGCTTCGTGCAAGGCGACCAGGCCGGAGGAGCAGGCGGTGTTGATGGACAGGCTCGGGCCGGTCAGGTCGAGGAAGTAGCCCAGGCGCGCGGCCAGGACGGCGTTGCTGTTGGCCGCGATCCCGGCCTCACCGTCGACCAGATACCGGTAGTCCCCCTCCTCAACCCCGACGAAGACCCCCACGCGCTCGCGCGCGACCCGCTCGGCTCCGTATCCAGCGTCCTCCAGCGCCCTCCACATCTCCTCCAGCAGCAGTCGCTGCCGCGGGTCCATGAGCTCGGCATCGCGCGGCGCGATCTCGAAGAACACCGGATCGAACTCGTCGTGGCCGGGGATCGCGCCTATTCGGGGAGCGCGACCGTCGAGCACGTCGCCACCGCTCCACCAGGGCAGGCGTTCGGCGGGGACGTCGCGGATCGCACTGTGTCCGGAGGACAGGAGCGCCCAGAGCTCGTCGAGGTCGCGCGCGCCGGGAAAGCGCCCGCTCATGCCGACGATCACGGGCTGATCCGCGTCATCGCCCGGTGCCGCGGGCCGGTCCCCCTCCGCTCGGCCGGCCCCGGCCGCGACGTTGGACGGTCCGGGTGGACGCGGGCCCGGCTCACTCATCGGAGACGCGGACTCGGTGGAGACACGCTCGTCGGCGCGATAGTGCCGCTGGGCCCATTCTCCATGCGTCCCGAGCAGGTGATCCCGTAGCCGGCGCAGCGTCGGGTGGCTGAAGAACACGTCCGGGGTGACGGCGAACCCGAACCGCCCGCTCAGCTCGGTGGCGAACTTGGTGATGTTGAGGGAATCGAAGCCGAAGTTGGCCAGGTTCTCCCGGGTGTCCAGCTCTCCGGCCGGGATGCCCAGCACCTCGCCAGCGGCGTCGGCGAGCTCCCAGTCCATGCACTCATCCAGCGTCCAATCGCCCATGTGGGGCTTTCTGCCGGCGCCAGGGATCCGGGCGGGACCGGCCCCTTGGGCCCGCGCGTCGGTGCTCGGCCCGTGAGGCGCGGTGCTCTGCCCGTCGGCGCCGCCGCGCGCCGGGGCTTCGTGCCGCTGCGCCCAGTACTCGGCTTGGTCGAAAGGGTAGGCGGGCAGAGCCACCGGGCTGGGGTCGTCTCCGGCCCAGAGACCGGAGAAACGGGCCGGGTCGTGTCCGTGACAGTAGGACCGCCCCAGTGCGATCAGGGTCTGGTGGAGCCCGCTGGGGGTGGCCTCGCGACCGCTCGCCACCAGTTCGCGCACGGAGCGGACCTCATCCGACTGGGCGGAGAAATCACGCGGTACGGTGCCGCGGAGGATGCTGTCCGAGTGTTCCTCTCCGGTCGCGGCGCTGCGCAGCGCCGCGCCCGCGTCCCCGAGGTCACGCACGACCAGGGCGCAGCGCCGGCCACCGTGGTGCCGTCCGCTGATCAGGGTCGCGCTCACCGAGGCGAGCACACCGGGGCCCGCCTCGGACCATGCCTCGAGGTGGTCCGCCAGCTCTCCCAGAACGCGCTCCAGGGCGGAGTCGGTCTTGGCCGAGCAGAGCAGAAGATGGTACGGGCGAGTAGGCTGCTCGCCCACCCGTTCGAGCCAGGCACGCGGTGTCGCGCCGCTCTCGACCACGACGTGCGCGTTGGTCCCGCTGAAGCCGAAGGCGCTCACCCCACCCACGCGCGGCGCGCCGGGCCGCTCGGGCCAGGAACGCGTCTGTCGGTTGACGTAGACAGGGCTGTCCTGCCAGGCGACGAAATCGCTGGTCCGCTCGCACTCGATGCTGGGCGGGATGGTCTCGTTGCGCATCGCCAGCACCATCGCGATGAGACTGACCAGGCCGGACGGGGCCAGTGTGTGGCCGAGATTGGGCTTGACCGAGGTGAGCGCGCAGCTCCCCGCCTCGCCGACGTGCGGCAGGAAGGCTTCGGTCAACGCCTTGACCTCGACCGGGTCACCGAGCCGGGTCCCGGTGCCGTGGCCGATCACGTAGTCCACCGCCTGGGGGGAGACCCCCGCGCGGCGGTAGACGTCGTCCAGCAGGCGGGTTTGGGCGTGTCCGCTGGGCGCGGTGATCCCGTTCGTGCGCCCGTCGTTGTTGACCCCGCTGCCCAGGAGGGTCGCGTGAATCTCCAGGCCCCGCTCTTCGGCGAGGTCGCGCCGGGTCAGGACGACGGTGGCGACCGCCTCACCCGGCACCATTCCGTCCGCCCGCGTGTCGAAGGCGCGGCACACGCCTTCCGGCGAGAGCATCCCGGCCTTGTCGAGCGCGTCGTACTCTCTGGGGGTCGCCATGATGTTCGCGGCGGCCACCAGCGCGGTGTCACAGTCGCCGTTGCGAAGGCTCAGGCAGGCCTCGTGCACGGCCACCAACCCGGAGGAGCAGGCGGTGTTGACCGCGACCGCGGGTCCGGTGGGGTTGAGGAAATAGGACAGCCGCGAGGCGAGCACCGCGTTGTGGTTGGACGTGACGCTCTCGCCCTCGGCGGCCAGCGGCCGGTAGTCGCCCTCCTCGACGCCGACGAAGACCCCCACCCGTTCGGCCGCGAGCCGCTCGGGCCCGTAGGCCGCGCCTTCCAGGGCCTTCCACATCTCCTCCAGCAGCAACCGCTGCCGCGGGTCCATGTACTCCGCCTCGCTGGGCGCGATCTCGAAGAAGCGCGGGTCGAACTCGGCCACACCCGGCAGCCAGCCGATCCGACGCGCCTTGCCATCCGCCCACGAGGGGTCGCGCTCCGCCGGGACGGGCCCGACGGCGCTCGTTCCTTCCAACAGGAGGTTCCACAGCTCGTCGACGTCGCGGGCCCCCGGGAAGCGCCCGCTCATGCCGACGAGGGCGATCGGTGCATCGTGGTCTCGTTCCGCTGCCCCCCGTTCGTTGGCCGCGGCGGGTCGGGACCGTCTCCCCGCGGCGAAGCGGTCACCCCGCGAACGCCGCGTGCGCAGGTCTCCGACGCGCCGCGTCCCTACCCTCGGTTCCTCGGAGGGTGGGCGCGCGGACGCCTCGGGGGCGGTGTCGTCGGTCCCGTACCGCTCCCGCACCCGCCGGTGGGAGTGCTCGACCAGGAAAGACTCCAGCTCCTGGAGTGTGGTGTGGTTGAAGAACAGGTCCGGGGTGAAATCGACCCCCAACCGTTCGGACAGGACCCCCGCGAACTCCACGAGGCTGACGGAGTCGAACCCGAAGTCACGGAACCGCTCATCCGCGACGATCCTCTCGGCCGGGATACGCAAGATCTGGGCGACGATCTCCCGCAGCTCCACGGCGAGGTGCCCGGAAGCGGCCTCCTGCGTGGTCTCCGCCGCGGGCGACGGGTCCGGGACCGAGAGGGCGGCGGAGGAGGGCCGGTCGGCCCCGAGCATGGTGTGGATACGTTCGGCGCGCCCGGCGAGCGCTATGAACTGGCCCCCGGGCCGGCTGAGGAACTCGCGGAACAGCCGGGTCCCCTCCTCGGGCTCGAGTAGCCGTTGGCCGGTGGAACGCAGGTAGAACTCGCTCGCGGTGGCGTCGGCGAAGTTCATTCCCGAGCTGTTCCACAGCGGCCAGTTGATCGCGAGCCGCCGCGGGCCGGCCGGTTCCTGGAGGGTGAGGAGCCGGGCGTGGGCCGCCTGGAACTCGTTGGCGCAGGCGTAGTCGCATCCGCCGAAGTCGCCCAGGACAGCGGCTGTGGAGGAGAAGTAGCAGATGAAGTCGGGGTTGTGGCCCCGCAGCGCGCGATCGAGGTTGAGGGTGCCGGCGACCTTCGGCGCGAGGACACGCGCGAAGGTGGCCGAGCTACGCTCGGCGATGGTGCCGTCCTCGTGCAGCCCCGCGGTGTGCAGGACCCCGTCGATCCCGCCGGTTCGGGCGGCGGAGTCGTCAACCACCCGGGTCAGCGCCGGCAGGTCGGTCACATCGGCCTGCCGGTAGAGCGTCTCCGCCGCCCCGGCCTCCCTGAGGTCACGCAGTCGCAGCCGGACCGTCTCGTCCTCGTCCCGGCGCCCCAGCAGGACCAGACGGGCGCGATAACTCCGGGCCAGCCAATCGGCGAAGATCGTGCCGAGCCCGCCCAGGCCGCCGGTGATCAGGTACGTTCCGCCGGCGCGGATCGGTTCCGACCCCGCCGTGCCGAGCTCGGCCACGCGGACGCGCCGGACCAGTCGCCGCCCCCCGGTACGCAGCGCTCCGGCCGGCTCGACCGACCCCAGCTCGGCTACGGCGGACTCCGGGATCATCGCGCGTCCAGCGTCACTTCCGGGCGAAGCGTCGAGGACGAGAGTGGTGAGCACGGTGTCGGTCATGAGCAGCCCCGCGGAACGCTCGAACCCCAGCCACGACTCGGCCGCGCAGCGCTGCGCGCCGTCGGTGTAGGAGGCGCCAAGCACGACGCGGTCCGGCGTCGCCTCGCTCCGGACCAAGGCACCCATCAGCGACACGACCGCGTCCGGTGCCCACAGCAGGTCGGGATCCTCAGCGGACCACAGGTGGGCGACCGCGTCCACCCGCTGGTGGTCCGCCAGTACGTGACGGATCAAGGTGTCGTACTCGGCGGCCGGACCTTCTCCCGGCTCGGCCCCGATCTCGTAACGGTCCGCGGCCAGCCGCCGAAGGGCGGTCCCACGCGCGACCGTGACAACGCTCGCCCCGGGGCGGGCGGTTTCGAGGAGGTCCCGGACTCTTCGTTGACGTTCCGGGTCGTCCAGGAAGACCAGGACGCACCGCCAAGGGCGCCGCGGCGGCGTCGGGCTCGGATCCGACTCCTCCCACTCCTGGGTGAAGACGTGCACGTCTCGCGGGATTGTCACGTTGCCCCCTCGCCGTGGCCGCGCGTGGGTCGCGCTTGGAACTCGAACCTGACCGCCGTGAGGCGCAGCAGTGGACGCTCATCGGTGCCGTAGATATCCAGGTCCAGCGGCGTCGAGCCGTCGCGCTGGCCCGCCCCCCGGTGGGGCCCGAAGACAACGGTCGCGTCCCCGTCACAGGCGGTCAGGAAGCGCGCCTCCCCGACCTCGGCCAGGACGGGAACGGTGCCGGTGGGTCCGTGCTCCGGCAGCGCCCAGGTGGCAGCCGCCTGGAGCGCGGTGGTGAGCAGTGTCGGGTGGACGGCGAACTCCTCGGCGGACGGCCGCAGGTCCTCTGGCAGGCTCATCTGGGCGACCCACGTGTCACTTCCGCGCCGCCAGAGCGCGGTGAGCACCCGGGGGTCGGGGCCGTCCTGGGGCGCGGCTCCACCCCGGAACCCGCCGCGGTCGTCCGGCCACCACCGCTCCGCTCCCTCGATGAGTACGCGGGGTGGGAGGGTTCTCGGCTCCGTCCCCTTCTCGGGCGCGGTGAGGGCGGCCTGCCCCTGGCAGAAGAGGGTCACTTGGTCGGGGGTGTCGGGCACGCGTGCGTAGCAGTCGAAGTCAACGCCCCCCTCCGCGTCGGGCATGAGCGAGATGTCGACGGGAGCCGCGCTGGGGCCGTGGACATAGGGGGCTTCCCAACGCAGGTTCCACAGGCGGACGCCGGCGTGGCGCGCGTCCTTCCCGTGCGCGAGCGCGAGCGCGGCACGGGCCGTCTCCAGCCAGGCGGCCGAGGGCAGGTGGGGCGGTCCACCTGGGAAATAGCTCCGCAAGAACCGCTCTCGCCCCGTCCAGCCCGTCCGGTACCGCTGTTCGGTGAGGTCGGAGACGTTCTCGTGCACCAGCGGGTGCAGCACGCGGCCGGGAGCCGGTTCGGCCGCGCCGTGCCGCGCGGCGTCGAACCAGTGACGCTGTTTGGCGAACGGGTAGGGCGGAAGCGTGACGAAGTCCGCCCGACGGAGCTGGCCCGGTGTCTCGCCCCACTCGACATCGACGCCCTTGACCCACAGGTCCAGGACCTTCTCCCGCTGGCCCGCCAGCCGCCAGGCCTCGACCGAGCGGCGGAGCTCCCGGTCGTCGTCGAAGAGCTCGGCGATCTCGCGGGATTTCTTCGTGTCGCCGGTGAACACTCCGTTCCCGGCGTACTCGCCGTCGAGGTAGCGGCGCAGCTGGACCCTGACCTCGTCCAGCGAGCCGGCCTCGAAGGCCAGGCGCTTTCGCAGGTGCTCCCGGCCGGCGCGCAGGGTCAGCGCGAGCGCGGCCAGACCGGGCTCGTTCACCTCAAGGTGATCGACGAGCTGCCGGGCACGCGCACGAAGCCCTTCCTCGTCGCGGGCCGACAGCAGGATCGGGTGCGTGGAACAGGGCTCCGCGGCTGGCTCACCGCCGACTGGGTCGGCGGCGCCCCGGTACTCCTCAAGGATCACGTGAGCGTTGGCGCCCCCGAAACCGAAGGAGCTGAGCCCGGCCCGCAGCGGAAGCACCCCTGCCTTTTCGTCGCGGCGCCGGTGCCAGGGTTCCGACTGGTCGGCGAGACGGAACGGCGTCCCCTCCAGCTCGATGAACTGGTTGAGCTTCTCGAAGTGCATCAGGCCCGGTAACCAGGCGTGCCGCATGCACAGCAGGACCTTGATCAGGCCGGCGATCCCCGCGGCGGACTCGAGATGACCGATGTTGGTCTTGACGGAACCGAGGGCGCACTGGGCCGCGACGGTTTCCGGTTCCATCTCCAGGAAAGCGTCCACCAGGCCCTGCACTTCGATCGGATCGCCGAGCGCCGTACCCGTACCGTGCGCCTCGACGTATCCGACGGTGCTCGGGTCGACCCCGGCGTCCGCGTACGCCGCGGTCACCAGCGCCGTCTGGGCCGCTGAGCTGGGCGCGCGCAGCGAGTCGGTCTGCCCGTCGTGGTTGACCGCCGCCCCCCTGATGACACCGTGGATGCGATCTCCGTCGCGCACGGCGGCGGCGAGCGGTTTGAGGAGGACCGCCCCGTACCCCTCGGCGCGGACATAGCCGTCGGCGCGGTCGTCGAAGGTCTTACAGCGACCGTCCGCGGCCTGCATCCCCGCCCTGCTGTTGCAGGCGAAGGAGCGGGCGGAGAGCAGAGTGTTGACCCCCGCGACCACGGCCTCCGTACACGCCCCCGCTCTCAGGTCGGTCACGGCCGCGTTCAGTGCCACGAGCGAGCTCGAACACGCGGTGTTGATCACCCTGCTCGGACCGTGTAGGTCGTACCAGCGCGAGATCCTGTTCGCCAAGAGCGCGGGGTGTGTCCCCGAGTCCAGGTAGGCCCCGTAGACATCGGTCAGCTCGGGCCGGCCGAACATGAGCTCGGCGTAGTCGTTGGCGTGCGCGCCGACGTAGACACCGATCCGGCCCCCTCTCAGGTCGGCGGGTCTGTACCCGCCGTCCTCGAACAGGTGCCAGGTCAGCTCCATGAGCCGGCGCTGCTGCGGGTCCATCGCCTGGGCTTCGAGCGGCGCGATGTTGAAGAAGGCGGCGTCGAACTCAGCGACGCCGTCAACGAGCCCGGCGTGTTCGGGGAGGTCTCCGGAGTCACCGAAGTGGCGCAGGTAGTCCGCGACGATCCACGCCCTGGTGTCCCGGATACGGGTCACACCATCCTTGCCGGACGCGAGGTTGTCCCAGAAAGTCTCCGGGGTCGTGGCCCCGCCGGGGAACCTACAGCTCATGCCGATCACGGCCACCGCCGTGTCGGGCGGGGCGGCGGTGCCCGCGTCGGCGGGCCGGTTGATCCGCGTGACCGAGTGAACCGGTGACTCGGCGAGGTGGGCGCTCAATACGGCCACCCGGTTGTACTTGAACAGCAGCGCGGGCGTACAGCGCCGCTCGAAGATCTCCTCGATCCGTTTCGCCAGCTGGATGTACTGCACCGAGGTGCAGCCCAACTCACCGAACGAGTCCGCCTCGAGCACCTGGGCCGGGTCCAGTCCGAGCACCGGCGCGAGGACTTCGTGGACGAGCTTGCGTCGGACCCCGCGCTCGTCCCCCGAGGGCGCGGGCTCGTCGGCGGTGCGCCCGCCCCGGTCCAGGAGCCGGAACACCGCCGGCAGTTCGTCGGCCCTGTAGCGATCGCGGCAGGCGTTCCGTTTGACCTTGCCGATACCGCTGCGCGGAATAGCGTCAGCGGTGGTGAAGACAATGTCGTGCAACGCGATGCCGTAATAGTCCGAGACCACGGCGCGCGCCCGGTTCATGAGGTCCCGGAGCCGAGCCGCGTCCGGCTCCTCCGGTAGTTCCTGGACGAGGACGACCAGGTCGCCGGCGTCCCCCTCGATCGGAAACACCGCCGTGTTCAGGGTGAACTCGGGGATCTGCCGGCGCAGGGTGGTCTCCAGGTCCGGCGGGTGGAACTTCATCCCGTTGACGATCAGCAGTTCCTTGTCACGGCCGACCAGGTAGAGGTGCTCATCGTGCACGAACCCGAGGTCACCGGTGCGGAAGAAGTCGCCCTCTCCCGTGCCGCCCAGGGCGGCACCGAAGGTGCGGACGTTCTCCTCCGGTCGGCGGTAGTAGCCCTGGCACGTGGCCGTGGACGAGAACCAGACCTCACCGACACGTCCCGGAGGGCAGGGCTCGTGGCTTTCGGGGTCCACGATCTCCACGAGTACCGGGCCTCGGATACGGCCGTTGCGTACCAGGGGACGGGAGCCAAGCCCTTCCGTGGCGACCTCAACGCGGTTCTGTCCCAGGCTCTCGACGTCCACGTGCAGGACCGTCGGTGACGCCGCCGAGCTTTCGGTGGCGAGACAGCCGACCTCGGTGAGTCCGTAGTGCGGGCGAACCGCATCGGGCCTGAGCCCGAGCTCGGCGTACGCCTCGGCGAACGCCCCCACGGTCTGCTCCCTCAAGGGCTCGCCGGCACAGAAGACACTGATGACGCTGGAGAGCGAGATCTCGGGGAGGCTGTCAGAGGCGACGGAGTTGACACAGTACTCAAGGGCGGAGTTGGTGGCTCCTGTGTGTGTACCTCCGTAGTGGTCAAGCAGTTCCAACCAGTGCCCGGGATGCTGGATGAACAGCCCTGGCGTCAGGAGAACGGTCGTGGCCCCGGTGACCAGCGGTGTCAGCACGCCGAGGGGGAGGCCGAAGTTGTGTGTGATCGGCAGCCAGGACACGACGGTACTGTCGGCACCGATCTCCCACAGGCCGGACGCCAGGGCTGCCTGGAACAGCAGCGTCCGGTGGTTGAGCATGACCCCCTTCGGTTGAGACGTCGAACCGGACGTGTACATGATCATCGCCAGGTCGTCACGGGCCGGCTCGCGCGCGGGCGCCCGGTCCCGTCCGTGCTCCTCCGGAGCCTGGACCGTCATGAACTCCGCGGTCCCCAGCGCCGCGCCGATCGCCGGACTCCGTTCCAGCCAGTCCCGCGTCCGCGCGTCCACCAGCAGACAGGAAGCCCCGCTGTCGGCGAGCACCGCGGCGATCGCCTCGGCTTTGGCCTCCGACGGCGCCCCCACGTCGACGACGGTGGGTACCGCTACGAGATTGGCCTGGAAACAGGCCAGGAGCCCCACGACGAAGTCGTCGACGCGTGGGAGCAGCAGCATCACGCGCTCTTGGGGCTCGCATCTCCGCTGAAGACGCGTCCCAAGAGGGATGACCCTGCGCTCGACATCCTCGGCGCACAGCTCACTGTACTCATCCCGCCCCTGGTGAATGCGGATGGGCCGGGCCCGGAGGTACTCCTCGGCGAGCCGGTAGAAGTCCGGCGCGGTCTCCGTCCAGGATTCGACCTTTTCCAAGGGGATGCTCACGCTGTTCTCCCGTCCCTAGAGGCCGACCCGCCCGGAGTGGTCAGCGGAGATTCGCTCGCGACGGGCACCCGCTCCCACGGGTAGACGCCGTGCTCGACGAAGCGGGTGATGCGTTCGAGGGTGCGGGGGTCGGTGAAGATCTCGCGGTTCGCGGCGACGGCCGCCTCCCGGTCCCGGTGCAGCGCCCCCTCCAGGCCGGAGACGTAGCGCTTGTAGCTCGCGACGGCCTCCTTCGGCACCTTGCTGAGCCTTCCCAGGTGCTGTGCGAGCGCCGTCCCGCTACGGTCCGCGCACACATCGACGAGCCCCCAATCCTGGGCCTGCTCCGCGCTGACCGACTTGGTCGTCAAGGTCATGTAGTGGGCACGCTGGTGGCCGATCCGCCGCCGAAGAAAGGGAAGGAGCATCGCCGGGTACAGGCCGAAGAGCATTTCCGAGAGGGCGAAGGTGGCCTCCCGACCGGCGATGGCGATGTCACAGGCGGCGACGAAACCCACTCCGCCCGCGTTGGCGCCTCCCCGCACGTGCGCCACAGAGATGAAGGGTCCGGTGGCCAGGCGTGTCCAGAGCTCGTACAGCGGTGAGGGGTCGTAGTCGGCGCGTCCGGGGTCGTCGGCCCGGCGGTAGCCGGCGAGGTCGGCTCCCTGGCAGAAGACGTCCGGGCCCCCCTCGACGACCACGACCGTGCAGCTCCGTTCGCACTGGTCCAGAGCTTCGTGGAGGTCCCGGATCATGGTGTCGTTGATGGCGTTACCGTGCTCAGGCCGGTCAAGGCGGACGCTGCAGACCGCGTCCCGCGTGGACACCCGAACCGTCGCGAATTCCATTGCCGCCCCTCCCGCGCTCAGCCCGTAGCCACGGCGTTGAGCCGGCGAGTCAGCAGGTCCGCCGCCTCACGCAGGATTCTCAGGTTGATGTCCGCCACGTGGCGACGCTGCCAGACCTCCAGCTCGGTCCCTTTGACCCACTGGTTGAAAGAGCCCAAGGCGGGTCCGCAGTGGACCTGGAAATCCACCCTGCCCTCGCTGGAGCCACTGAGCGCCTGCCCAAGCGCGTGTTCGAAGTACCAGCGGAAGACCAGTG
>Ga0079226_10003061_pt1 | contig 12876 bp, 10 predicted proteins | sample Poulit2014_FD_76345 | JGI IMG/M metagenome (GOLD analysis project Ga0079226, IMG submission 76345) | Agricultural soil microbial communities from Georgia to study Nitrogen management - Poultry litter 2014 | ecosystem: Environmental > Terrestrial > Soil > Agricultural land | place: USA: Georgia... | reverse complement strand
TATGGGGACTAACTGGAAATATCACAAAACACCGTAAATTATCGCGCTGGACAATGCCGATTTGGCTTTATGTTAGTATATCTGGTGTGATCGTATTCTTATTAATTTCTCCATATTATTAAAGTTAAAAATAAAAGCGGTTGAGTAATTAGATACTCTCCGCCTTTATTTGAAGATTTAAATAAATGTTTTCAATTTATTTTTATCAATCTTGCCAACATCCGTTTTTGGTAGATTGTCTAATTGGATAAATTTTTTAGGGATTTTATATTTTCCTAAATATTGCTGACAATATGCATTCAACACTTGGTCTTGTATAGACGCTCCATCAGTTGTACTAAAAAATGCTACTGCTATCTCTCCCCATTTTATATCCGTTACCCCAATAACAGCAGCTTCGCTAATCGTTTCATAATTATATAAATATTGTTCGATTTCTTGTGGGTAAATATTTTCACCACCAGAGATAATCATATCCTTTTTACGTCCTACGATATAAAAATCACCATCTTCATCATACTTAGCCAAATCTCCAGTTTTTAACCATCCATCAGAAAACGTTGCTTTCGTTTCCGCTTCTAAATTCCAGTAAAATTTAAAAACATGTTTTCCTTTAATTAGCAATTCGCCTACTTCATTTGGTTGAGTTAGTTTTCCATCATCTGACACAACGATTATTTCGTTGAATAACATACTTTTACCTACTGAACCTACCTTTTTATTAGCGAGTTCTGGTTGAATAAAAAAGTTGTTCGGTCCTGCCTCCGTTAAACCATATCCTTCTTTAAAAGCTAAACCTTTCTGTTTAAATTGCTTATAAATGTGTGTTGGACAAGGAGCACCACCTGACAAAAATACATCCATCGATGGAAAAGTGGATTGTTTAAAATAAGATGTTTGAGTCATTAAATGATACATCGTTGGTACAAATAAAGAAATCGTTGCTTGATACTCATCTGTCGCACGTAAAGCTGCTTCTGCATCAAATTCATCTCCAATAATAACTGTTCCACCAGCCATTAATATCGGGATACATAACGCATTTAGTCCTCCTGTATGAAACAATGGCATATAATTAATTGTTATATCCCTTTTTGATAAATTCCAACTTACTATCGTGTTAATTGCATTTTCGTTGATCGATTCATGAGCGAGCACGACCCCTTTCGGTTTACCTGTTGTTCCACCTGTATAAATAATTAACCATGGGTCTGTATTATCAATATTACCCTTGAAAGAATTACGATATGAATAATGTTTCACATGTTCTAAATTCTCTTTGTTGTATATTTGCATCTTAGCAACTATTGATGTACATTTATCATCGTAAAATAATAAACTTGCACCACTATCTTGCATTAATGCTTCGAGTTCTTTTGAGCTTAAACGATTATTTAAAGGAACATAGATAATACCTAATAACCCACAAGCAAATAGAATAGGAAATAACTCGATTCGATTAGATGCAACAATGACAATTCTATCTCCTTTTTTTAATTGTTTTGTAGTTAAATAATCTACCCATGTCATAATCTCTGTTTCTAGGCGACGGTATGTCCATGACTGTTGCGTATGCAAATCAACTAGCGCAATCGCATCACGAGAGAGTTTTGTCCGTTGTAGAATCCAATTTGGTTGAACCATTCTTGACGCACCCCTTTACATTATAATGCCACCATCCACATGTAATACATGTCCATGTATGTATTTCGCTTCATCACTTGCTAAAAATAAATAAGCATTTGCGATATCTGAAGGATCACCAAGTTTTTCTAACGCAATATTACTTTCCATTTTCTCAATAACTTTATCAGGCATTTTTTTCACCATTTCTGTTAATGTAAAACCAGGTGCGACTGCGTTAACATTTATTCCGTTTCTCCCTAACTCTTTTGCCCATGTTTTTGTCATGCCTATAACCGCGGCTTTTGTTGCAGCATAATTCGTTTGACCAAAATTGCCATAAACGCCACTCACCGAAGATGTATTAATAATCTTTCCGTAATCTTGTTTAACCATAGTTTCTGAAGCAAGTTGAGTACAATGAAATATACCTGTTAAATTAACATCTAATACACGCTCGAATTGTTCGACTTTCATTTTCTTTAAAGTCGCATCATCAGTTATTCCAGCATTATTAATTAAAATATCTATACGTTCATAATACGCTAAAGCCGTTTCCATTAAGCGAATGACATCAACACGGTTTGCAATGTTAGCTTGCACAAAACGTGCTTCATAACCTAAGCTATTTAATTCCTCTTCTCTCATTTTACCATCTTGCTCATTAATATCTGCTAGAATAACTTTAGCCCCCTCTTCACAGAAACGTTTACATGCAGCAAATCCAATTCCACTTGCACCACCAGTTATGATGGCTACTTTATCTTTTAATCTCATTTATCATTCTCCTAACGTATAAAATTTTCGATAACTGTTTTTAATTGCGGTAAATCATCAATTAAAGGCGAGTGCCCTACGTTTTGCAAAATGACTAGTTGAGCGCAATCACCTAAATCCTCGACAATTTCTTCTGTCATTTCTTTCGTTACAACATAATCATGATCACCGTATAAAACTAATATAGGAATATGAATGTTTTTTATTTCATTTGTTCCTGATACAAGTCCGTTATGATGTGCACTAATATTAAACGTATTTAACGCATGGTACACATCTGCAATATTACGTTGTGTCGTCATATCCTCTAAATACATTTGATATCTTGCCTCCTCCGGTTGGTTATGTGTGTAAATCACAGCATTCCACACTTTACGAAGTCCTGCATAATTTTTTTCATCATATAACGTTTGCATCCCGATTGTTTTAGCATCCTGTTCAATTCCTGTTATTGTTTTTAATCTCTCGTTTGTCTTTGTACTAATCATTGGGTAACCACGAGTAGAAGCAGATGCTAGTAAAACGATTTTATCACAACAATGAGGATAATCAGCTGCAAATTGCATCGATACGGCCCCGCCTGTAGACCAACCAACTAATGAAAAGTTATCTAAGTTTAACGCATCAACAAACTGCTTTAAATCATCCGAAAAATCTTTAATAGAAGTTACTCGATTGTGATACGTTGAACCACCAAATCCACGTAAATCAATTGCATAAATTTTATACATTTCATCTAACGAATCTATTAATACATCCCAGTGAAAAGAAGAAGTCATATTTCCATGTACTAAGATAATGACTTTTTCTCCACCTTCCCTTACACGGTACGTCATTTCTTCACTATTATGTAAATGTATTTTTTGTAATGTCATACTTATCACTTCCCCATTTGATGGTGATCGCACCCCATGCATAACCTATTCCTGCACTAACAAGTACGACGACATCTCCATTTTTCAATTTTCCTTGTTGTTCCGCTAATTCTAAAGATAATATTTGATCAAATTGTCCAATATGACCATATTCATCTAAATAAATTGACTGTTCTTCATCCAAACCAAGTTGAGCTAATACATAATTATGTGCGGATTTTTTCATATGCAAAATTGCGATATAATCTATATCTTCTTCGGTATAACCACTTTTATCTAATGATGTCCGTATCACCCTCAAAAAATTTTGCATTGATTTTTCTTCTAAGCGTTTTTTCATCCCTGGTGGATCCATAACATCTAGTTTATATAAGTTGTTATCAATATGCTCTTTCGTCAATGGTTGCTTCGTCCCACCATAGGGTACGAGCACATCCTCGGAAAATGAACCATCTGTTATCATAGCAGATTGTAATATGCGATTATATGAATAATTTTTTTGTAAAATTATTGCACCTCCACCTGCTGCTAAATTAAACATAAATCGTGTCCGTTCATTTTTATAATCAATTAAATCATCATTACGATAACCACCTGCTAATAAGACAGTGTTAATTTCACTATCTTGTAACATCATTGCTTTAGCAACTTTTAATGCCATAATAGTTGTTCCACATCTTAAAGCAACATCAAATCCCCAAGCGTGGTGTGCCCCTATCTCCTCTTGAATTTTAATTGCGGCGGTCCATAATGGATACTCTTTATGCTCTTCACCTATATAAATAATTAAATCAATTTCTTTTGCATTCATATCTGACTTTTCTAATGCTTTTTTCGCTGCTCGAATACCCATTTCTACTGTATGATCTTCTTCTGACGAAACTGGTTTTTGAATAATTCCCATCTTCTCTTTTACAACATAAGTAGGTATTCCTGATGCTTCTGCAATTTCTTTTGCAGTTATCACTTGTTCAGGTAAATATGTTGCTGTACTTTTAATACCAATATCCATTGTTTTACCCCACTTTCTTTGTCACTTGTTTTTTCTTACGTCGATTAACTACATCTCTTATCGTTCCAACAACACCTTTTGGGAAGAAAATCACTGCCAAAATATAAATAATTCCAAAAATAATAATCCATCTTTCAAATAGCACATGGAATTTCGCAAGATTTGACAAATTATGCTGTGCTAACTCAATAATTGCTGCCCCAATAATCGGTCCGGTTAATGTGCCGACTCCCCCAATAATCGTCATTAACAATGAATTCAATGTAATATCAATATCCATTACACTCGTATTCACAAAACGAAGAGAAATAACATACAACGAACCTGCTATACTTGCTACAACACCTGCTACAATTGAAGATACAACTTTATAATAAATCGTTTTATACCCTAATGCTGCAGTTCTTCTTTCATTTTCTTTTACAGCAATTAATACCGTACCAAATGGGGACTTAACAAATAAATTCAATAAGAAATAAATCAATACTAATACAACCAAAACAACAAAGTAAAATGTCGTTCGATCTGTAAACAATTCTGGAGCTTTAAACGTAAAACCATCATTCCCATAAGTAAGTGAACGCCATTTTTCGGCTGCGACTAAAAATAATCCCGAAACCGCTAAAGTAAACATCGCATAATAATGACTTTGTAAACGCAATGTTAATAATCCTATAATAAAACTAATTATCCCAGCAATTACTATACCCACAATAATTGATATAATAAAAAATAACATTGACGGTTCAAATTCTTTCAACATAATTGCAGATGTATATGCACCAATTCCGAAAAACATCGCATGACCAAAAGAGACAATACCCGTATACCCTAATAAAATATCATAACTCATTGCTAAAATTGCAAAAATAAAAATTTGTGTAATCAATATAATTAATGTTCGCGAATCTGAGACAAACGGGACTATGCATAGTACAAGTACAGCTAATCCAATCAATAACTGATTCCATTTCATTTTCCCCATCACTTATCACCCCTTCACCTGAAAAAGACCTTGTGGTCGGAAAATTAATACAATAACCATTAATATCATATTGACTCCTAAGGACAAATCAGGCACATAATAAGCCATATAGCTACCGGCTAATCCTACTAGTATTGCCGCAAATAAGGAACCAGGAAAACTACCCATACCACCTATTACAACAACAATGAACGCTAAAATAGCAAAGTCCATTCCCATTTCTGCATAAATCACACCTGAATAGGGTGCCATCAACCCTCCCCCAAACGCTGCTAATGCTGAACCAATTATAAATACAAGTAAAAAAACTCGCTTTATATTAATTCCTAATGCTTGAACCATTTCCTTGTTAATTACACCTGCTCGCACGATTAAGCCAATTTTCGTTTGTTTTAAAATATATTGAAATATTGAAAAAATAATTAATCCTACAACGATAATAAACAAACGATATTTAATAATGGTAACATTACCTACTTCCCAGCTACCTGCTAATAATGGAGGCACTTTTGCAGTAATTTGATTTGGTCCCCATACTACTTTTAACAACTCTGATAATACAATCATTAATCCAAGAGTAATTAAAATTTGCTTTACATGATCACCATAAACAGGTTTAATAATTAACTTTTCAATAAAAAACCCTAATACAGCACCAGTTAAAATGGCACCAATAATTGCTACCATAAAACTATCTGTAAGTGCATAAAACCAAACACCTGCATATGCTCCCCAGGCAAATAAACCGCCGTGAGCAAAGTTTAAAACACTCATTAATCCAAATATTAACGTTAAACCAGATGCCAATAAAAACACGAGCATTCCTGTAGCTAATCCGTTAATTGTTAAACTTATCCAAAGATCCATTGCACTGCCTCCTAACCTATTCCTAAATACTTTTTCTGTAAGGTTTTATCTTCTATCAACTCCTCCATCGTACCGGATTGAATTGTTTTACCATCATCAATTAACGTATAACGGTCACCAATTTTACCTGCCATCATAAAGTTTTGTTCGACTAGTACAATCGTTGTTTCTTTTTTCATCTCCATTAATGCTTCCATCACCTCTCCTACAACAATTGGTGCTAACCCTTTTGATGGTTCATCGATTAATAGCAGTTCAATTTTATTTACAAACGCTCTCGCCATCGCTAACATTTGCTTTTGTCCACCAGACAAATACCCACCATCTTTTTTCCAATATTTTTTTAAGTCTGGAAAAAGTGTTAATACTTCTTCTTGTCGTCTCATCGTTTTTTCATCTTCTTTTTTCATTGCTACTCGTAGATTCTCTTCTACAGTTAATCCAGAAAAAATCGACTGGTCTTCGGGTACATATCCGATATGCATATTTGCGATATGGTGGGTTGCCTTTTTCGTAATATCCTTATCTTTAAAATATACAGTGCCTGATATAGCTGGATTTAATCCCATAATAGTACGTAATGTTGTCGTCTTTCCTGCACCGTTTCTGCCTAAAAGAACACTCACTTCTCCTTTCTGGGCAGTAAAATCAATTCCTTGTAAGATATGATATTGCTCGATATACGTTTGGAGGTTAGTTGCCTTTAGTAACGTTGTCATCGTAAATTCCTCCTAAATATGCTTGTTCTACTTGCTCATTCTTCATAATTTCATTTGGCGTTCCATCAGCTAATAATTGACCGTTAAATAAAACCATCACACTATCTGATAATCCCATAATCATATCCATTTTATGTTCGATTAAGATAATCGTTTTATCTCCTTGCTCTTTAATATTATGAATGACATCTAAAATGACAGGAACTTCTTCTAGGGACATACCTGCTGTTGGTTCATCTAATAATAAAATCTCTGAATCTAATGCAATTAGCATTGCTAACTCGAGTTTACGTTTTTCTCCATGAGATAACCCACTCGTTATCGCATCTTCCTTACTACTCAATATAACTAATTCTAAAATAGTTCTCGCTTCTTCTATCATTTGTTTATAACTCGTTGCATAACGAAACATTTTGTAAAAAACACCTTGGCGCGATTGTATCGCTAAACGAACATTTTCAAGTACAGTTAAATTAGGAAATACATTCGTAATTTGAAATGAACGTCCTATTCCTCTTCTCGCACGTTCAACTGTAGATAATTTTGAAATGGACTCCCCATTTAAATATACGTCACCTTGTGTCGCTTTTAATTCACCACTAAGTAAATTAAAAAAGGTAGTTTTCCCTGCTCCATTCGGTCCAATAATCGACTTAAATTGGTTAGCAGGAATATCAATACTGACATTATTTACAGCTTTTTGTGCGCCGAATTGTATCGTTAAATCTTTTGTTTGTAAGATTGGTTGCATAATTTTCATCCTTTCTATATCCCGCTCTATATCATTAAACTTTCGTTTAATGATATAGAGCGGGATAACTTAATTATCATCAAGTTATCCACATATATAATTAAATTAATCATTCATAATAGGTGGTGCAGTATCTTCAGGAGTTAGTTCTTCTTTTAAAACTGGTACCGGATAATCAAGGCCATCTTGTTCTTCTAAAATAATCGAATACATCGTTTGTAATGCTTGGTGATCTTCTTCTCTGAATGTCATCGTGCCTTTTGGTGACTCAAATGACATTCCTTCCATTACATCAATTAGTGTGTCTGCATCTGTATTACCATCAGAATCTTCTAATGCTTGAATGATGGCTAATGCTGCCGACATGCCACCAGGTGAGAATAAGTCAGGTACAGTATCGAACTGTTTCTCGTACTCTTCAACTAACCAATCATTTACTTCGTTATCAGGTAATGTATGATAATAAACGGAAAAGCCTTCCATACCTACAAGCGCTTCCATAGATGATAACGCTGCAATATCAGGTGCACCAGTAGAAACTTTTATCCCTTTTTCCTGAATATTTAAGTCAGAAATCTGGTTCCAAGGTGAATTCGCTCCAGACCAAACGACGAATAAATAATCAGGATCTGCTTCAATAATCTTTTGTAAATTTGACGTGAAATCGGTTGCCTCTGGATCAGCATACTCTTCTACTGTAATCTCAGCCCCTAAATCTTCTGCAGCTGCTTTGAATGCTTCAATTCCATCCCAACCAAATGAATAATCAGGTGCGAATGTTGCAATTTCGACCCCAGGTTCTGCAATCGCTGCCGCACCTGCTACAGCATCTTGTGAAGAATTTCTACCTGTTCTAAAAATATACGGATTATATTCAGATCCTGTGATACTATCTGCTACTGCTGGCTCTACTACCATAATCTTTTCATATTCTTCTGCTAAAGGAACAACTGCTAATGTATCCCCTGAATCAGATGAACCTACTAAAAAGTCCACCTTATCTTCTTCTAATAACTTAGTCGCCTTTTGCACTGCTACTTCTGGTTTTGTTTCTGTATCTTCATATATAACTTCAATTTCTTTTCCCGCTACTTCCATCGTTCCATCTGTTGCATACTCAAGACCTAAATCAAATCCCTCCTGTGTTTGCTTACCATATGCCTCAAGGGCTCCTGTTAACGAAGCGAGTACTCCTACTTTAACGACATCATCACCGGCATTACCACCTTCATCCGAATTACTACAAGCTGTTACAACAACTAATGTCAACATCATAACGATTATAAATGATACCTTTCCTTTCACTTTAATTACCTCCCCTTTTATTGTTAACGCTTTCATAACACTATATATAATTGAAGTTACAAATGAGTTACAAAGTAAAATGAAACACACACTTCAAGACTACTTAAAGCAGTTGAAGTGTGCGGTAAAAAATAAACTATAAAATTAATTCATGAAAATAAACATCTCATATTAAACTATAACGATTTGACCACGTGCGAGATAGATCAACTATTTATTTCATTCATAATAATTGTTATCCATAATCATTTGATATAAGTTTTTCGTCTCTTCCATCGGTTCAATTTTTAATTCGTTATTCAAGACAACTACACATTGATTATACCATTTAATTGATTGTGGACGATTTTTTAAATAATAATATGCTTGCATTAAATAACGATAAGCAGACTCCCACGTTGGATTAACTTCGATTATAGTTTCTGACCATTTAATCACTTGTTGATAGTTTGCTAGGTCAAAATGATGCACTACTAATTGTTCTAATGATTGCACATATTTATTTTCTAATTGTAGTTGTTTTTCTGTATACCAATATGCATCTTTTACTTCTTCAATCACTCTACTATCATATAAAGCAACAGCTTTATTTAATAAAGTAATACTTTTATCTCTATTACTCTCTTTAAAACCTTTATCTACCATATGAAGAAAATAATCAACATCAAACAGTACTTTCGCTTTTGGATTTAATCGATACATAGAATTTTTTCTCTGAATAAAAAAGGACTCTTTTCGTGCTTTTCTATTAGGTTCAATTACTTTTAATAAAGCATTTAACGTCACTTTGAAATTCTGATCAGCACTTTTTCTTTCATGGTTCGGCCACAGTGCATCTGTCATCACTTCTTTTGAAGTATAACGATCACGCTGGAATAATAAAAAAAGCAATAACTCTTTCGCTTTTTCTCGTTGCCATTGCTTTTTTTCAACAACGTTTGTACCAACATATAATTGAAAACTTCCAAAACCCTTTATTTTTATTTGATAGCCTGGATAATCCTTTGTCATATCTATTTCGAGTATATGCAATAACATTTGAATATGCTCATTATCTGGAAGTAACTTATTCATCTCTTGAAACAACGGATACATAATTTGTCGATCAACTGGACCTAATAAAGTATCTTGCTTTATAAAAAAACTATAATCCTCTTCTACGCATAGTGCTGAAAACTGTAATGCAGCCACTTTAAATTCATCTGTTTCTCCAACTACTTGATAAATAAGTAACAGCCAAAAACATGTAATCATTTCACCAAATTTATCACCGGATATTCTCAATAACCGTTGCGCTTGTTCTATATATTGCTTCGCTTGTTCATATTCTTTTTGATAATAACTTGCCATCGTCAAACAAATATAAATTAAACTTGACATCCATTTATCATTTGCTTTTTTTGTTTCATATAATGCCTCTTTTGAATATATGATTGCATTTTGATAATGGCTCTTTCTAATTTTAACGATTGCTAAACCCATAAGCGGTTCTACTTTTCCACGGCTAACACGCAATTCATCCATTTTATGAATCGCTTGTTCAAATAACTTCTCAGCAACATGTAAATTAAATGTTGTTAATAAAATTTGCGCATGTCCAGCACGAGTATATCCAACCGCTTCTGTAAAACTAGATTTTTCTTCTTTAGCAGTTTTTATGCCATCTTTTGCATAGTATAACGCTAACTCTCCTTCCCCGAGCATCCCATATACAAATGCTAACAAAACTTCTGTTTCTCGATGTGCATCAGGTAACTTTTTATCTGTTAATCTTTCTACTAACACTGCTACTACCTCTCGTAAATTACCCATGCGTAATAAAATTCTTGCATCCAAATTTCCTTTTTCAATCACTTCTTTACCGATACTTTCCGTATCCATCCAAGTCTTTGCTTTTGATGCTTCTCCTAAATTAACTAGATTTTCTGCAAATTGTCTTTGTAGCATCAATTGTTCATTATTTGACATTTTTTCAGCAAATTGAGCATTTATAATAGCCGCCTGTAAATATGGTTCTGCTAGTTTTGGTTGGATTGTATCTAAATAAATATGAGCAATTCCTGCATTAGCTTTACTTATATAATAATCATCCTTATTTTCTTGTGCATGTACTAAACATGACTCATAAGCTTGATGAGCCTTTTCATAAAATGCCTGATAACGCTGTACTTCTCCAGCATAAAAATATAAAGAATAAAACGTTTGCAATTCATTTAAAGGTATTAACCGGAACAATTCCATATACCGGTCAAATTGTCCCGATTGCACTAAAAACTTACCACTCTTACTTAATTTTTCCGCAATAAACAATGGTTCCTTCGTTTGTGTCGCGTGATACAACGATTGTAAATAATTTCTTTTTTCACTAAAATAATGAGATGCATCTACATGTAATTGTTGGTATCGTTGAGGGTTTATTTGTAACCATTTATTCATTAAAAACTGTTGAAAAAGTGCATGATATCTAAACGTATTTTCTTCTTCTAGTGACTGTATAAATCCTAATTCTGTTAGACGATTATCTAGTAATGATGCTGTTTCTTCATCATAAAATGATGCAATCAGTGATTTGGAAAACGTCGGAAATAAAGCGTATTTTAATAATGCATCTTGTTCTCTCTCGTTGCGATGTTTGAAAACTTCTTCAGATAGATAATCAAATAAATTCTTAAAAACGAGTTTATCATAATTTGTAAAATTCGTATCTAATTGTGGAAAATTAATAGCAATTAAATAAATAGCGATTGGCCAGCCCTCTGTAATATTCATTACTTCCTCTGTTACCGCTTCATCTACTACTAATCCAAAATAATCTTCTAAATAAATTATCATTTCTTCTTTTGTAAACGACAAATCATCTTTATTAATTTCGAGCAATTTATTTTCTACTTTTAATCTAGGAATATTCGACCAAGATATTGTTGAGCGAGTAGCAATAATCAAATGTATATTTGGTGGAATAAGTCGAATGATATTTTCCATTATATGATTAATACTAAAGACATGATCAATTAAATGGTAGTCATCAATTATAATATATAAATCTTTTTGAATGGAAGATAACTCATTAATAAATAACGCTAGCCATTGTTGCAATTCTTCGTTTTGAAACATCCTGTCTGCATCTAGTACAATGTCCTTCATTGTATCCCCAAAAGTAGGAATAATTTTGATTATGCTTTCTTTTAAATACGAAATAAAAGGGAGTATATCATCATCTTCTTCAGTAACTGTATACCAAGCACAAAGTATGTTTGAATTTTTAACATATTGAGCTAGACCGGTACTTTTTCCATACCCTGCCCCACTATGTACTAAAGTTAATTCGTATTCATTTATCTTATTTAGTTGCCTCGTTAATCTTGAACGAACCATGTATGTAGCTGGCGGAATCGGTGGTGTAATCTTTGAATATATAATCGGAATTCTATACATGCATATCACCTTTTATTTTTATTAACGTTGAATTGTTCAAAGTAACTAGCTCACGAAGTCAACATTTCATTACAGTTTATCGCAATTTTTGAAATTTTAAAAGATTCTTTTATCGAATGTTAAATAACAAACTTTGCTAGAACGTATTCAGTGTAGATAAACGCATTTAGCAAATTTTAAATAATTTTTTATTCTCTTAGAAGAAATTACCGCTTTTTAAGAAATATTTACGGTTTATATACCTTGTTATTAAAGAAATAAATAGACCTACATGTTTATTTATAAGTACCGCACGAGGGGCGAATGAGCCTACCTTCTCATATATGAACATTACGAAAGGCCACATGAATCTCCCCATTAAAAATGACTCCATCAAGCGTACTTAAAGGAGTCATTATGTATATTATATTATTATTGATAGTCGACGACAGGTCCTTGATCGTCAGGTCCACCTGGTATAACTCGTTTACGATTTCTAAATATAAAAATTTGGATTGGCATCGCAAAACCAAATGTGATAATCGATA
>Ga0079226_10003060_pt1 | contig 12876 bp, 11 predicted proteins | sample Poulit2014_FD_76345 | JGI IMG/M metagenome (GOLD analysis project Ga0079226, IMG submission 76345) | Agricultural soil microbial communities from Georgia to study Nitrogen management - Poultry litter 2014 | ecosystem: Environmental > Terrestrial > Soil > Agricultural land | place: USA: Georgia... | reverse complement strand
CCCATGATGTATAAAAACATTATTTCAATTATCGAAATAATATTGATTATTCTTATAATTATATTATACTTAAAGTGTATCTATATACTAGGGGGTAAATTGAAATGAGTTTGAAAAAGTATCTGCTGGCCGGCGGCCTCTCCACAGCGCTGCTGCTCGGTGCATGCGGCGGCGCCGATTCCGGTGAGGAAGACACCAGCGGGGAAAATACCGAAGAATCCGGTACTGACGAAGAAAACCAGGATGTTTCCTACTCCGGCCAATACGGTGATTTCAATGTCGTTGAGTTCAGTCAGACAACCATGGAAGCACCGGAAGGCGAAGAAACTGAAGACGAAGAAGAATCCGGACCGACAGAAGCAGTCGTCATCGAATTCGAATTCACAAACAACTCTGATGTTGCCACCTCACCACAGGAAGCATTCGGCCTCGACCTCGCCGTCAGACAGATGGATGGTGAATCTGAAGTGCCGCTTGAGAACCTGACAATGGATCTACCGGAAGACTTTGAAAAAAGTGACGAAGCAGGCGCTGCCGCTGAAATGGTCGAACCCGGAGAATCCTCGACCGCAGTCGTAGCATACGGACCACTCGATCCTGAACTTGAAACTGTTCTGCAGAGCCGTGAAAACCCGATGGCCGAAGAAGACTCCGACCCGCTCGACCACACGATTGAACTTGAGGGATCGGGAGAAACAGAAGGATAAAAATCATCCCATGCCCCCTGCAGAAGCCAGGGGGCATATTTTAAGGCAGGTAAAACATGATAATCACTACAGGCGGCAGGACAGACCAGGATACGACAGCCCGTGCAAAAGCACTCGCCGGCAAATATCAATATCCTTTTATAGAAAGAGACAAAAGAAGCATCGATGCCTTATTCGAAAAATACGAAACCGACATTGCGACGGTCGGCAGGGAGAAACTCACAATCATTTCCCGCTCTTCAAAAGAACCCATCCACTTCCACCCCAGCCTGTCGATGATCAGGGCAAAACGTCTGATAAACGGGGAAAGTGATGCATTCACAGAAGCCTGCCGGCTGACAGCGGGAATGAGTCTGCTTGATTGCACGATGGGACTCGCGGCAGACAGCATCACAGCCAGCCTTGTTACCGGAGAAGAAGGCCGTGTCACTGCAGTGGAATCAAGCCCCCTCCTCCATATGCTTGCCACCGAAGGGTTAAAGACATACCAGAGCAAGATTCCGGTAGTTGACGAAGCGATGCGAAGAATCAAAACAGTACATGCAGACCACTGTGATCACCTCAGAAGGCTTCCCGATAACAGCTTTGACATCGTATACTTTGATCCAATGTTCCAGAAGACAATCAAAGCATCAAACGCCATCCAAAAAATCAGCACACAGGCAGAAAAGAACAGACTGACACACGAAACTGTCACGGAAGCAAAAAGAGTCGCAAAACACAGAGTGGTGCTGAAAGACCATTGGAGAAGCAGGAGGTTCGAACAGTTTGGTTTTAATCAGCTTAAAAGAAAGACAAGCCAGGTGCACTACGGCAGGATTGAACTTTAATAAACACCATCACTTCCGTCAACTGATAAAAAAAGGTTCATCCCTCGAACCTGTAACCTGCCTTCATGAGTGTTCGGGCATGTTGGGATCTGTATTTTTTATAGAGGGTGATACTGCCTTTATTAGATTCGTCAATCCCTGAAATTATGATTCACATGCTTCACCGGTCCGATCTGTAACCATGGTCCGCTCCTTTTTAAGGCAATTATCCTATTTCAGTAATCCAGGGCCACGTACATGGAATATTCTATTGTGTATTTATGGGCGGGCCAGTATTTGAAGAGATCATACATTGCAAAAATTGCTGCCTGATCGTCTCCCCCCACATGTGATCACAGACTAATCTCTGATGAACTCGAATACGCCGGCTGCTCCCATGCCGACTCCCACACACATTGTGACCATACCATATTTTTATGCCGGTCTTTTTTTCATTTCGACAAGCAGTCGAGCCGTGAGCATTGCACCTGAAGCACCGAGTGGATGGCCCAGCGCTATCGCTCCGCCGTTTACATTTGTTTTTTCTGTATCCAGACCAGCTTCCCTGATTGTTGCAACAGTCTGGGAGGCGAACGCTTCATTCAATTCGATCAGGTCCATGTCCTCAACCCCAAGACCTGTCAGTTCCAGCACTTCCGGTATGGCATATGTAGGACCTATCCCCATCAGTTTCGGATCGACACCAACTGCCTTATAACCGACGAACCGCGCAATAGGCTGACCCCCAGCTCCTTCACTTTATTACCCGACATCAATATGACAAAGCCTGTCCCATCTGTAAGCGGTGCTGATGAAGCAGCTGTCACTGTCCCGCCTGCTTTGAATATCGTCGGCAGTTCCTCAAGCGTCTCAAGGTTTGTATCCGGACGTATGAGTTCATCTGTTCTGAATGATTCCTTTATGACAACAGGTCCGTTTTCATCATATGAAACGCTGTTGACATCGATTGGTATGATTTCATCATCGAACCTGCCTGAATCCCTGGCCTTTATAGCGCTCTGATGGCTTTGCACGGAATAGGAATCCTGGTCTTTTCGTGACACTGAATATTCTGCCGCCACCATTTCAGCCGTCAGCCCCATTGGATACGATACACCGGTATCTTCATCCTGGAGCACCGGACTGTTTGTGGGCTCGTTCCCTCCCATTGGAACAGCACTCATCAGTTCGACACCGCCTGCTGCCAATATATCGATTTTTATAACCATGATAGAATTAAAACAAAATTAAAAGGCATGTCTCCTATGAATTACAGAAGACATACCTTTAATAAAATGGCTTAACCAAAAGTTCAACTTTTAGGGTTCACTTCAAAGTTTTATCTGCTGGAGCGGTTTGGATTACCTTACATATTCAAAGATGCCTGCTGCACCCATGCCGACCCCGATGCACATGGTGACCATGCCATATTTCGAATCGGGCCTGCGTTTCATTTCTGATAACAGACGTGCCGTAAGCATCGCACCCGAAGCGCCGAGTGGATGTCCGAGCGATATTGCGCCGCCGTTTACGTTTGTCTTATCGATGTCCAAGCCAGTTTTACGAATTGAGGCGACAGTCTGAGAAGCAAACGCTTCATTCAATTCCACCAGATCCATATCCTCAACTGATAGGTTGGTTTGCTCGAGCACTTCAGGGATGGCATATGCCGGCCCGATTCCCATTATTTTAGGATCGACGCCTACAGCTTTGAACCCGACGAACCTCGCGATTGGTGTCACCCCAAGTTCCTTCACCTTATCACCTGACATCAGAACGACGAAGCCGGTGCCATCGGTCAATGGGGCTGATGTACCTGCAGTCACTGTACCATCTGCCTTGAATACTGTAGGCAGTTTCGACAATCCTTCCATTGTAGTGCCCGGGCGTATATGTTCATCTGTTTTAAATTCTTCCTTGGTGACGACGGGTCCATTCTGGTCATAGGACACTTTTGTCACATCGATCGGAATAATTTCATCTTCAAAACGGCCCGCATCTAGTGCCGCTTTGGCACGCTGATGGCTCTGCACTGCGTAGGCATCCTGATCTTCCCGGGAGACTTCGAACTCCTCAGCCACCATTTCTGCGGTCAACCCCATCGGATAGGCAACCCCTGAGTCTGCATCTTGAAGAATCGGACTGTTTGTAGGCTCGTTGCCCCCCATCGGTACAGCGCTCATCAGTTCAATTCCACCTGCCGCCAGGACATCCGCCTGCCCAGCCTGAATCTGGTTTGCTGCCATCGCAATCGTTTGAAGCCCTGATGAACAGTAGCGGTTTACAGTCTGTCCCGGTACGCTGTTTGGCATTCCCGCAAGCAATGCAATGGAGCGGGCTATATTTTGACCCTGTAGTCCCTCTGGAAAAGCATTGCCCACTATGACATCTTCGACCATGGAAGATTCGAACCCTCCATCCACACGTTCCAGCACGCCTTTAAGTACTTGTGCTGCTACTTCATCCGGCCTATCGTGAAACATCGCGCCGTTTTTAGCTCTGCCTGCAGCAGAACGGCCATAAGCCACTATATATGCTTCCTGCATTAAGACTCATCCTTTCTTTTTAGCCGATCCATTAATTGCGTAGTGGTTTCCCTGTTTCAAGCATATGACTGATTCTTGCGTGCGTCTTTTCGTTTTGAAGCAGGCTCAAGAAACGTTCGCGTTCCAGCTTCTGGATATATCTTTGGTTCACATAGGTGTTTCGCGGTAGATTTCCACCTGCCAATGCCTCTGCAATTTTCAAAGTGATTTCATAATCATAGTCACTGATGAAATGTCCGAGACGCTGGGCATCAAGCTGCCCTTTAATCAGTGCAATGAAATCGCGTCCTAAAGCAATATATTGGCCCTTTGGTTTCGGTATATAATTGGTGTTGGCTTCAAATCGTGCTTTCTCAAGCGCCACTTCAACACGTTTTTCTGAATTAAGCAATATGGAATCTGTATCTCTCAAGTAGCCATACCTTTTTGCTTCATAGGCATTGGTGGACACTTTAGCCAAGCCGATGTTCATCAGTATATCCTTCATCGATTCCTGCTTGTCGTTATGCTTATGAGTAGTGTTTAATATGCGATCCGCCATTTCAGCAAGCCCCCCACCACTCGGTAACAGGCCGACACCAGTCTCCACCATACCCATATAAGTTTCGCTTGCAGCTACGACAAACGGGGAGTGCAGCACCAGTTCACATCCACCACCAAGGGCCTGACCTTGTACAGCTGTTACAATCGGTTTCAGTGTATATTTCAAGCGATTGAAACTTTCATGGAGCTGGTCTATGGCTGGACCGACGAGCTCATCCACCTGCTTCATTTCATGCGCTTTCTTCATCATGTATAGATTTGCGCCTACGCTGAAGTTCCGGCCATCAGCGTAGATGACCATACTTGAGAAATCTTCAGTTTCAAGCAAATCTATGGCTTCAATCAGGTCACTTGAGAAGCCGTCCGAAATGATATTGTTGGCACTTTGCAACTTCAACAGCAACTGATCGGAATGGACCACCGACAGATTGGAATCTTCCCGGTCCCATATTTGGCTGTCTATGAACGATGCCACTGGAGCTGTCCGCTCGATCGTCTCGCCTGCTTCATAGAATCCTGAAGTGCGTTCCTCGATCCAGTCCGGTAATTCACCAAGTTCTTCCTTCATGCGGTTTTTAACGCGTTCGAATCCCATAAGATCCCAGAGCTGGAACGGCCCCTTCTTCCAGTTGAATCCCCATACAAGCGCCCGGTCTATATCTTTATAGTCAGAAGCAGCTTTTGGTACATTCAAAGCAGAATAATAGAAGTTGTTTCTGAGCGTCTCCCACATGAACAGCCCCGCTTCATCTTGAGCATTGAATATTACATCCATGTTCGCTTCGAGGTCTTTGCTGAACTGCCCCAGGATTTCAAACTGTGGTTGCTGTTGGGAGACATAATCATTCTGCTCCGGGTCGAAGACGAGTATCTCCTTCTTATCCTTCTTGTAGAAGCCCTGCTTGGTCTTCCTGCCGAGTGCACCCTGTCCGACTAATTTTTCAGCTATTTTAGTATCGTGGAAGAATTCCTTCTCTTCGGGAATCTGCTGCAGTCCTTTTGTGACAGTGACAGCAATGTCCAGTCCAACCAGATCACTCAACCCGTAGGTCCCTGTACTTGGCCTGCCGATGCTGCGCCCTGTCAGAGCGTCCGTTTCCGTAATCGACATTCCCTGGTTCTCCGCGCGGTACATGATGTCATTCATCGTCTGGGTCCCAACCCGGTTGGCGACAAATCCTGGAACATCATTTGCAATCACTACGCCCTTACCGAGCTTGTCTTCAGCGAAAGCTTGCGCTTCATCGACCGATTGTTCAGAAGTGTCTTCAAGCGGAATGATTTCCACAAGCTTCATAATCCTTGGCGGGTTAAAGAAATGCATTCCAAAGAATCTTCTGCGCTCTTCTTCACCCAATATTTTCGCGATATAAGCAATCGGTATACCGGAAGTGTTCGTCGCAAACAGTGCATTACCTTTGGCAACACCCTTCACCTTATTCCACACTTCATGTTTGATTTCCAACTCTTCCTTAACGGCTTCAATGAAGATATCCGAATCATCCTGCCCCTTCAAGTCATCCTCAAAGTTGCCGTAGGACAAGTTTGATGCAAAATCCAGGTCGAACAGCTGCGGACGTTTTTTATCCGTTATCATCTCATATGCTTTTTTTGAAACCTTGTTACGATCTTTGTCATCTGCCACTATATCCAATAATTTCACTTTCAAGCCGGCATTGACGAGCAGTGCAGCAATCTGACTGCCCATTACCCCAGCACCTAGAACGGTTGCTTTTCTTATCGTCATGGAAATACCCTCCAAATTATTTGATCTCCGATGTACTTTTACACTATGGGCTTTAGATGAATGCAGAGTCGCCGGTCAATGCACGGCCTATCACCAATGCATTTATTTCATGGGTGCCTTCGTACGTGTATACCGCTTCAGCATCCGAGAAGAACCTGGCGATATCATACTCGGCAAGAATACCATTGCCACCTGTAATGCCTCTGCCCATCGCCACTGATTCCCTTAGGCGTAATGCGTTCATCATCTTCGCAGTAGAGGTCGCCACTTCATCGTATTCACCCTTCTCCTGCATACGTGCAAGTTGTGCAGATAAAGTGATCGCCTGCGATAGGTTACCTTGCATCATGGACAATTTTTCCTGGATCAATTGATACTTGCTGATTTCCTTGCCGAACTGTTTACGTTTAGTCACATAATCAAGTGTGGCACGCAGCGCCCCTGCCATTGCGCCTGTCGCCATATATGCCACGCCTGCACGTGTCGAATAAAGAATTTTGGCGATATCTTTGAAGCTATTGATATTCTGCAGTCGATCCGCCTCTTCCACTACGACATCCTTTAAATGGATGTTGGCATTGGGTACGATTCTGAGTGCAATTTTATTCTCTATAATATCGATATCGACACCCTCCTGCTCGGGTCGGATGATGAAACCTTTCGGCTTGCCGGTTTCAACATCAACCGCAAACAAAGGAATGACATCTGATACATTCGCTCCCCCGATCCATTTCTTCGCACCATTTATGATCCATTTGTCGCCCTCACGTTTTGCCGTCGTCTCCAGTCCTCCCGCTACATCGGATCCGTGCTCCGGTTCAGTCAATGCAAAACACGTTCTGAGTTCGTGGGATTGGAGTTTTGGAATATAGTGCGCAACCTGCTCTTTACTTCCTCCGAACAAGAAGGCGTTGTGACCAAGCCCCTGATGGACACCAAGCAAAGTCACCAGTGATACATCAAACCTGGCTACTGTGTAGGATAGGAAGAACTGGAACATCTGACTTGCCATCCTGGCGCCTTCCCGTCCTTCAAACAACAAAGGATTATTGAAATAATCAAGTTTGCCCATCTCTTCAAAGAAGCCTTCCGGAATGGTTGCATTTATCCAATGGTCATTGATCGAATCCCGGTATTTACTCTCAAGCAGATCGTTCAGTTGTTTTAAAAATTTCACTTCTCCTTCAGTGAGTTCTTTAGACACATTCAACAGATCTTCTGGATATAATTCCTTCAATAGTTCATCTTTAGTTGCCATTATATTTCCCCCATCATTTTATGATACCGTTTTCAAAATTGCTGTTTATTGCCTAGTGCACAAGCCCATTATCCTGCGCTTTTTCGTTCATGAGTTTCTGGATGGCCATCCTATCCGGTTTTGCAGTCGAATTCAACGGAATATCCATCATTTTCAGATACATCCTCGGAACTTTATAGCCTGCCAACTTTTCCCTCATATGTGCGTTCAAGGCCTCTTCAAAACCTTCTTCATCCTCCGTCAGGACGACTGCTGCAGAGACCGATTCACCATATTTCGGGTGATCGAAGCCGACTACTATTGATTGCCTCACTAGTGGATGCTCTGACAATACCGATTCCACTTCAGATGGCAGAACATTTTCACCACCGGTGATGATCAGTTCTTTCTTACGGTTGACGATGAATATGTCGCCATCCTCATCTTTCCGGGCGAGGTCCCCTGTCAGGAAATAACCATTGTGGAATGATTTTTCAGTCAGATCCGGCCTATTCCAATAGCCTGGAGTTACGTTTTTCCCTTTGATTGCCAGTTCACCTATTTCATTCATTCCAACTTCATTGCCGTAGTCATCGAGCAACTTCATGTCGACATACATGATTGGCTTGCCGATGCTCATGGGTTTCTTTTTGGCATTCTCTGGTGTATTGACCATCGCCAGAGGTGCCTCAGTCAGGCCATAGCCATTGATCAGCGTGTGACCCATGCTTTCAAAGTGCCTCTGGACAGCTGGCAGCGGAGAGGAACCTCCCTGGATCAGGAACCTTATATTTTCAAAGTTTTTAATATCAAAGTTGTCCGCAAAAATCATACCATAGTACATCGTCGGTATTAATGTGAGGTAATCCGGTTTATGCTCCGCCATCAGATCATTCAACTGTGCCCCATCGTAATAGCGGTGCAACACGAGTGTGCCCCCTACCATGATTGCCGGTAGCGCAGTATCGTTCAATCCGAGTACATGGAATAGCGGTGTCGTTAGGATTGTCTTATATGACGCATTGATCTTATAGGTCAGTGCCGTGTTCACAATATTACTGATGAATGAATCATATGTGAACATCACTCCTTTGGGGAGTCCTGTCGTGCCACTTGTATAGATTAGTGCTGCAAGCTCATCACTTTCAACATCGACAGTTTTGAAGGGCCTATGATTATCAGGGTGGCATATGTCATCATATTCTTTCGAATCGATATTCATATGAAGCAGACCTTCAGGAGTACCGGTCAGGCTTTCTTTATGTTTTTCTGCATATAAGATTAACTTGACGCCGGAATCTGAAATGACGCTCTGAATCTCTTTTGGACTCAAACGCCAGTTCATCGGTAGAAATACAGCCCCCATCTTGAATGTCGCGAATAGCAGATCGAATATTGCTACATCATTAGGCGCAAATATCCCGACTACATCACCATGGCCAATACCTTGTTCCTTCAGGTGATTCGCCAAGTTTTCAGCGCGCTTGTCCATATCCTGGTAAGACCACTCTGTCCCCTTCAAAGGATCTATTATTGCCGGCTTCACTTCATCATAGTCCGCCCGTGTCTTAATCCAATCGTAATTCATGTCTATCTTCCCCTTTGTTTGTGATTATTCTCCCTTTATGGAATATTGCAGTTTCCCCCATGTTTCCTGATAGATTTCCGGATCCATTACTTTTATATCTTCCGCAATGATCGGTTTGAAATCCATCTGAGAAAGTACATCCTTTTCCAGTTGAAGCCCTGGTGCGACTTCAATGACTTTCAACCCTGCATCAGTCAACTCAAAGACCGCACGTTCTGTAACATAGTAGACCTGCTGTCCGAGCTGTCTTGAATAAGCCGCATTGAAGTCCATGCTTTTGACGCTGTCCACGAACTTCCTGGTATGTCCCTCTTCCTTTATTTCAAGAGTCTTCTCACGGCACTCTGCCTTACTGCTTACGACCATGGTGCCTGAAAAGATCAATGTCTGGACAGTTTGGCTGATGTCTATAAAGCCACCGCTGCCATTCAGCCTCTCCCCAAAGACCGAGACATTTACATTGCCATGACGGTCGATTTCCGCAAAACTCAAGTACGCGATGTCGAGACCATCATTGAATATGAAATCCCAAGTCATGTCATGGCGTATTCTGGCATCCAAGTTGTAGTTCATGCCGAAACGATTACCGCTACCCAACATGCCGCCGAAAATACCAGTATCGATGTTCAGATTCACAAGCTCCCCCACCTTCTCTTCACGCAACAGGTTGGAGAGCTCGTTATTGATTCCATAACCGATGCTTACACCATCTCCGGGTGAAAGGAATTGGGCTGAGCGTCTAAGAATTATTTTACGAGCGTCAAACTCCGGGAAACCTTGTCTAGGCTCTGCAATCCTATAATGACCCGCCAAGGCCGGATCATAATAGTCCTGTATCACCTGCTTATGGTATTTAGGATCTTTATTGACGACCACGTAATCTACAAGTTCGGCAGGTATAAATACGTCTTTTGGGTTATAGCTGCCATTCTTGATGATTTCTTTCACCTGGACGATTATCTTGCCGTTATTACTGCGCGCTGCCGCAGCTGCAGCATACCCTTCTCCGAGGTGGGATTCATGGGTCATGTAGATGTTGCCCTTCTCATCTGCATAAGTTCCCCTCAATAACGCAACATCAATTTTGGGGAATTTATAATGCAGATATTCCTCACCATCGATATCAATGACTGACACTATGTCTTCCCTGGTCACATCATTTGCTCTGCCACCCGAATACCTTGGATCAACAACTGTGTCCAACCCAATCTTAGAAATCATGCCCGGTGAAGACGATGACTGATGGCGATAATGGGTGGCGATAATGCCTTGGGGCAGGAAATACATTTCTATTTCATTATTTTTAATCGCCTTAACTGTAAACGGTGATGCTATCACCAAACTTGTGATGATGCGTTTGACCATCCCCCGTGTAACAAAGGAATCCAAATCGAATCCATCATCAAAATCACTGATGTCGTTCGATACGACAAACGTAAGATCATTTACTTTCTTATTCTCATCATGCTGTTCTGCCAAGTTTTTAAGAATTTCGACTGGCAGATTACCCACTGATAGAGCAGCTATCGAAATGACATCCCCTGTCTTAACGATATGCTCTAAATCATTGTATGAAATAATCTTCATATCCCATTCTCCCGACATTTTTTTATTCTAACAACACTTTTAACATATAACATCCCCCTGTTTATGTTGAACTTACAAATTCAATGTATCATCATGGTTATAAATTGTAAACGTTTTCATTTCAGTAATATCTAAATTTTATCATCAAAAAATTTTACATCTGATTATATAACCTAGTACTAATTCAGCTTTAAACCCTTATTTTACAAGCATTACAGATGTACGTGAGCGATAAGAGCATGTAATATCCAAGGACAAAATAAAAGTGTAAATATGAAATAATTTAGTATTGACTTTTATGTAAAAAAATGGCCAAGAGAATATTTTATTGAAGTTTTAGCACTACCTTCCTGATTTTCATAACCCCCTTTTGGAGCGGACAAGAACGGACTGCCAATGCGGGACATGATGCGTGTGCCCCCGACTTTAAAAGTACCGCTTGTTTTGAGATATTGTGTACCATATTGATTGGTCTGCCATTCTTCTTCAGGTGCAGGCGCGCCTACATTTGAGAGCGTCTTGAATTGCACGCCAAAGTAGTCACAAACCGCTTTGACATCACAGTCCGCCATATCTTTGATGTACCGATCTTGTTTATTTCCGAAGATCAATCGAAAATCTAAGTTGTTTGTCATAAACCCATGCTCGACCAGGACCTTCGGGAAAGTAGTGGCTTCCCTGATGATGTGAAGGTTTGTCCATGAGTTATATTGGGCTGCATGCAGTCCATTGCCGTGGATGCTATACCCCTTCTTTTTCATATTGTTGATGATGTTCGTTGCGAACTGTTTGCCTTGCCTGCTGGTATACCAATAGAACGCACAACGTCCGTTTGCACTTGCTGTCCCAGCGTTCGCGTATAGGGAGATTCCAAGATCTGGCCGCTTGCTGTCATGGTAGTTTGTACGATTCACCAGATATACATCTTTGCTGTCGAATGGTTGTGCCATAATGACCTTAAAGCCGTTATGTTCAAGCAGACGTTTTACGCGTTTCCCCAATTTATTATTAAAATCAAATTCCGCATATCCTTTTCCATCTTTGTAGACACCTTTACCTGGTGGGAATGTGTTATTCCCATGTCCAATATCCAATGCAATTGCTTTACTCATGTTTAACACTCCTTGGTTTTTTTAAATTTGAAATAAAAAAGACACCCTATTTCAGAGTGTCTGTTGTAAACCCTTCTCTTCTTTTCGCAACTTCCCATGCACCTGTAGCCATCAGCCCGCTGATCAGGCCTGCGGCCACCCTGCCGCCCATTGATAAATCAGAACCCAGTTCGGACACGAATGTAGTCAAGGCACCGAAGCCTGCGTCATAAAGGCAAACGGCAGAAACCCAAAGAGACACGGGGCCGGTTCAATATCGGCACTTCCATTCGCAAGCGGCCGAAATCGATTAGAAAACGGCACACGTTCGGCCATTGGGAACTCGACACGGTCGTTTCCAGCCGGGGCAAAAGTAAGGGCTGCCTGGCCACTATTGTCGAACGGAAAACCCGGTGGTATGTCGCGTTAAAAATGAAAGACCGTTCCGCCGGCGCCATGGCACAGGCGGCAAGCACACTGCATTGTCAGTTGCCTGCGGGTGCCTTCCGGACGGCAACCGTCGATCGGGGCAAAGAATTCGCGTGTTACAAAACACTGGAACAGACATTGGGGATTTCAGTCTATTTCGCTGATCCCTATGCCTCGTGGCAACGGGGCAGTAATGAAAATGCCAACGGTCTGCTCCGGGAATTCTTTCCAAAGCGCACAGATCTCACGTTGGTTTCAGGCGAATCCGTCCGTCAGGCGCTGTCGCTGATCAATCAGAGATCCAGGAAATGCCTGGGATGGAAAACGACACACGAAGCGTTTCAGGAAGAACTGTTGCACTTAAATTGACAAACCGTCATGTAGAAAACCTCGGATTAGAAATTAAAAATGGACTCATATACGATCCTGAGCAAAAAATGTCTGGTGAATATAAGCTCGATATTGACGAGGCTATTGCTAAAGAAGAAGAAAAATTCGATGACTTACAACTTTTAATAAATAAGCTATCAGAAGAAGACAGGGAGCGTGCGTACAACATTTTGAGGCAGGTGTTTACTAAATGAGGATTTAT
>Ga0079226_10003059_pt1 | contig 12878 bp, 12 predicted proteins | sample Poulit2014_FD_76345 | JGI IMG/M metagenome (GOLD analysis project Ga0079226, IMG submission 76345) | Agricultural soil microbial communities from Georgia to study Nitrogen management - Poultry litter 2014 | ecosystem: Environmental > Terrestrial > Soil > Agricultural land | place: USA: Georgia... | reverse complement strand
CGGAGGTTCAATACTGGCTATATTAATAAACACTCCAGGTACTCCTGCCGCTGCTGCTACAGTAATGGATGGATATACTTTAGCAGAGAAAGGACATGCTGGTAGAGCTCTTGGATTTTGACTTGTTTCATCCGTAATAGGTGGGGTTATCGGAAGTATAGTTTTGTTAACTATTTCTCCTTTATTAGGTGAAGTTGCTTTAAAAATCGGTTCTAGAGAAATGTTCGCAGTCGCAGTATTAGGGGTTACGATTATATCTTCTTTATCTGTGAACTCAGTCATGAAAGGTTTATTATCCGGGTTTATGGGACTTTTAATATCTATGATAGGTATGCATGAACTAACAGGGATCCCAAGGTTTACTTTTGGAAGCATCTATTTGTTTGATGGTATTTCTTTTGTTGTAGCGCTTATAGGGTTGTTCTCAATTCCTCAGGCTTTGAAATTGATTGAGGCCGACACTAGTGGAGACAAATCTAATACTATAAAAGATAAAGTATTACCAACTTTAAAAGAAATAACACAGAATTTTTTAAATATTATTCGATCAAGTTTTATAGGTGTAATCACAGGTCTTATTCCCGGCACAGGAGGTGATACAGCTAGTTGGTTTAGTTATAATGAAGCTAAAAGATTCTCTAAAGAAAAAGAGAAGTTTGGCACCGGGCATCCTCCTGGTATTGTGGCTCCAGAGTCTGCAAATAACGCAGTGGTAGGAGGCGCTTTAGTCCCTACCATTACTTTAGGTGTTCCGGGAAGTTCCGCGACAGCTGTTTTATTAGGTGCATTAATGATACATGGAATAACACCGGGTCCAACTTTGATGTCGGAACATGGTGATGTAGCTTATACTTTACTTTGGGCAGTTTTTCTTTCTTGTATAATGTTGTTTTTTTTAGGGTTGCTCTACATAAAAGCTGCTGTAAACATTACTAAAGTTCCTGGAGAAGTTTTATCACCGATTATTGTGTTATTATGTGTCGTAGGTACATTTGCAGTTCAAAACAGCATGATTGATGTTATGATTATGTTATTTTTTGGTATTTTAGGATACTTTATGGATAAATTAGACATCCCAGTTGCTCCAATGGTTGTCGGTTTGATTTTAGGAGGGATATTAGATTCCAGTTTACAGCGTTCACTGAAAATTGGCGATGGTAGCTGGATGGTTTTTTTAAGTAGTCCAGCAGCAGTTATTTTATTAGCATTAGCGATATTTTCAGTATTTCAGGCAACACCTTTATTCAGAAAGTTTTTAACATTATTTAAAAAACAATAAATATATTTAATAGGAGTAGAACATTGTTAAAATTGCAATATCAAGATTTATTACATGAGTTTATTAACAAAATTGAAAATGAAGACTGGAAGTTATCTGAACAATTACCAACAATCACTAAATCAGCCGAAAAATACAAAGTTAGCACATCCATGATCAGAGAGATTTATAAATCTTTAGAAGTGAAGGGATATATAAGTATTGAGCAAGGAAGAGGGTGTTTTTTAAAAGATTCTGATCCCGATAAAAATTTAAAGGTTGATAAAAAATCTTTTTTCAAATTATTGAAATTAACCGAATTAAGAATAATGATTGAGCCCTCATTTGCCGCTGAAGCAGCAAAAAATGCTTTTAATGAAGATATTGAAAAGATTAATGATTCAGTTTTAATAATGAAAGAAATAGCTAAGAATAATGACCCCACTCATGAAGTTGATTTATCATTCCATAAATTAATAGTTGAGGCCACACATAATGAATATGCTATTAGTATGTATGAAAATTTACAAAGTGAACTAAAATTTATGCATAGTTTTGCGAAAAAGAAAGAAATGGTGGATAAAGCTGTTCATTATCATCAGATGATTGCTAGTTCAATTGCAAACCGAAACTATGCAGATGCGAAAATGTATATGGAATCACATTTGAAAGTTAAAAACACTGAAATATTGATGTACGAATCATCAAAGTATATGTCAAAAAAATAAAGGGGTTATAATTAATGAAAATAGGTGTTATCCATGCAACTTGTAATGCTGTTCCTCCCTTAAATGAGGCTTTTAGAAGCAAAGGACCTGATGTCACGCTATTAAACTTTGTTGATGAAAATATTCAATACCATGCAAACCAAAAAGAGGGGATAGACGATAAAACTTTTCGTGATTTTGTAAACATAGCTACTAAAGCACAAGAAGCGAATGTTGATATAATTGTAGTAGCTTGTACTGTTTTAACTCCAATTATAGAAAAAATTAAACCTTTTATTAACATACCAATATTAGCTGTAGACTATCCTATGTTGAGAAGAGCAATAAGAGATTATAAAAAGATAGGTGTCATTGCTACAACAGCTCCCTCGGCTCCAGCAACAAAAAAACAATTAGAACAACTAGGAGAAAACGTGATAGTAGATACAGAAGTTAATACACAAGCAATGGATCTATTGAAACAAGGAAATGTTTCAGAACACAATCGGCTAAATGCTAGATCAGCATCTAAATTAATAAATAGAGGTGCGGAAGTAATTGTTTTAGCACAAATTACACAGGCTTCAGCAAAAGAAGAAATTAAAAAGTTAGAAATACCTGTGTTAACAAGTCCTGAAGAAGCTGTAAACTATATACTAGAAAATTAAAAGGAGATGGGATTATTATGAAAGTAAGTTTTATCGGCACAGGTGTAATGGGAATGGGGATGGCTTTAAACCTTGCAAAAGGAGAGAAAGACAATGAATTTGAATATTTAGTCTGCGATGCAAATTCTGAAATGTTGAAACAATTTCAAGAAAAAGATATTAAAACAACTACAAGTATTGAAGAAACAACAGATAGTGACTATATATTTCTTTGCTTGCCTAATCTAGAGGTTGTAGAGAATGTTGTATTAGGTGAAAATGGATTATTAAAACATTTAAAACAAGGGCAAACTATTGTAGATTTTAGCACAATAAGCTATATGGGAGCTGTAAATATTGCACAAAAATGTAAAGCAAAAAACATAGAATTTCTTGATTGCCCAATTTCTGGTCAGCATGAGAAAAGTATGAATGGAACGCTTAGTATTATGTGTGGAGGAAATGAAGCAAAGTTTGAAGAAGTAAAGCCTATGCTGAATAGAATGGGTACTCAAATTATATATATGGGAGAGAGTGGAGCTGGACAGTTAACGAAAATGTTAAATAATTGTGCATTAAACATATGTGTTGCAAGTTTTAGCGAGTTAATGCCAGTAGGCGCTAAGCTTGGTCTAGATTCCGAAAAGTTAGGTGATATTCTTATGACAGCTACTGGTTCTAGTTTTGCTTCAAAGACTTTGATTCCTAAAGTATTAGAAGGAAACTTTGAACATGGTTTTTCTTTAGGAAAAGCTTATAAAGATATGGAAAGTATGTTTGAAGTATTGACAGAGTATGAAATACCTCTACCTACTTTAAATGGAACTATGCAGACTTACCAACTAGCACTGCAAAATGGGCAAAGGGATTATTATAAACACGCTATGGTACATTTTTATGAAGATATGTTAGATGTTAAAGTTCGCAAAAGAGGATTCGAAGATACGTGAGTAAGTTGTTATTAAATAAAAGGAGTGGTTGACTTATGCTATTTGGCTGTATTGCTGATGACTTTACTGGAGGGAGTGATATTGCTTCCTTTTTTTCAAAAGGAGGACTAAGTACAGTACTATATAGCGGTATACCTAAAACGAACGAATATTTAAAAGCTGATGTTTGTGTAATAGCTTTAAAAACTCGTACTCAACAAACCGATAAAGCTGTAGACATATCTTTAGAAGCTCTTAAATGGCTTAAAAAACAAGGAGCCAAGCAATATTATATCAAGTATTGTTCCACTTTTGATTCAACGCCAGAAGGGAACATAGGCCCTATATGTGATGCTGCTATGAAAGAGTTGAATGTTCCTTATACTATAGTTTGCCCCGCTCTTCCAATAAATGGACGAACAGTTAAAGAGGGGTGTTTATATGTAAACGAAGTCCCTTTACATAAAAGTCCAATGAAAGACCACCCTCTCACTCCCATGTGGGATTACGATTTAGAAATCTTAATGAATGCACAAAGTAAGTTCTCTAGTTATAAACTTTCAAATTTTTCTAATGAAAAAGAAATAAATAAATTTATTGATATGAAAGAAAAAAGCAAAGTGCAGTCAAAATTCTATCTAATCCCCGACCACGAAATAGATAAAGATGCGCAAAAGATAGTATCTTTTTTTGGAAAATTGAAGCTTATAACTGGAGGAAGTGGTCTAGCTTATTCGTTAGCAAAAAATATAAAAAAAGAAACAAAGAGAAAGATGTACAACAAATCTGCTTCACCAGCCCTAATATTAGCTGGTAGCAGCAGTGAAGCTACTAGAGAACAAATATCAAAATACAAAAGTTATGAAGGTGAAACCTACTTTTTAGACCCTATAAAGTTATTAGTTGGAGAAGAAACTGTACAAAATATATGGGATAATATTTCTAAAAATAAAACTGTATTAATATATAGTAGTGATTCGCCTGAAAACGTTAAAAAAGTACAGAGATTTGGAAAAGAAAAAGTCGCTAATGAGCTAGAAAAGACATTTGCAGAATTAACTGAGATAGCCGTGAACTATGGTTATAATAGAATTATTATAGCTGGAGGAGAAACTAGCGGAGCTGTAACCAAGAAAATGGGTTACACTAGTTATCATGTCGGGGAGAGTATCGCTCCGGGCGTACCAGTATTGATTCCTACCGATAACACTCAGGTTCGCCTTGTTACAAAAAGTGGAAATTTTGGGAATTCAGATTTTTTTCTAGATGCCTTATCATTAACATAGTAAGAAAGAGTGATAATTATGGATGAAAATTTAGAAGATAAGTTTGATAATGCTATTTGGATTGCGAAAAGTCTATTTGATAGAGGGAAAGCTACAGGGAGTGTTGCTAATTTAAGTTTTATTCACAACAACAAAATTTACATCACTGCTAGCGGAACTTGCTTTGGCTCTTTGAAACAAAATGATTTTTCAATTATCGATATAGATGGTAACCAGCTTAATAAAATTAAACCTAGTAAGGAATTCCCTTTACATTTATCCGTATTTAAAGCAAAACCTGATACGGGGGCAGTTATTCATGTACACAGTTTATACAGCGTGCTATGGAGTTGTGTGCCTGGATTAGATTCGGTAGATTGTGTACCTGACCATACACCTTATTTAAAAATGCAACTAGGAAGAGTAGGTTTGGTTCCTTATGAGCGCCCGGGAAGCAAAGAGCTTTTTAAAGCTTTTGATGAACAAGTAGGTGCAAGCGATGGATGGTTATTAAGTCACCATGGACCGGTGGTTCCTGGAAAAGATTTGAAAAATGCTTTTTTTGCTTTAGAGGAAATGGAAGAAAGCACTCGTATAGCGTGGGAACTACGTAATAGGCTTTAAAATTAACAAACCTAGGTTATAAAATTAAGTGAGACAGTTAAATGACACATTGACACATTACAGTGTATTTAATCTATGACTTGCCAAAATCAAGAAGAGTGTATCTCTAGCATCCTCTATACGAGCTTACTAAAACAGACTCAGTATTTATAAAAAAAATCAATTTGATTTTCCAGCTAAAAAATTGCTGAAAGACTAAAAATACAGTCATGATATTGTTTAACGCATTATTAGAAAGCTAAATAGAGGCTTAGCAGAGATTGAAGTCTATTTTGAGTACCAGAAAAATTGATTAAGCGCTACCATGAAAATCAAATTAACTTTTCAAAAAAAGTCTATATCAATGAGGAATTATTTGAGGAAGGGGTTCCGACGCCATTGCTTGGTGTTGCCCCAAAAGCGTTATTACTACGATAGTTTTACAATTAACAAAGTACGTCATTGTCATCAAAATAGAATGTTGATACGTAGCAAATACCGAGAAAACTTTCAACCAGTGGTTTGAATATTTGTCCAAACGTTTATACAAACCTGTGATTTTAAAATGCGGAAAAAGTTTTCCATTTGGCAAATCGTAAGCAAATAGCCAGATATCATTTTCTATCTAGTTGGTCTCGGAGCTTCTCCTCAAAAAGGGGCGAAAGGGCCTCGATGTCTTCTCTGTAAAAGCGATTTTCTAGAAAAGATAAGTTTTAATCTAGCATCATAAGAATAAAGTTCTTATGCAGCATTTTATGTAAACAGCATATTTACCCCCCCTGTATTATCGAACAACCATTAAGTGTATTATAGATTATGTCAGCGAAAAATTTGCTGGAAATATGTTGTCTCGTTTAATTTGATAAATCAAAAAAATAATATTTTATATTAATAAGGAGCTATCTAAATGAAAAAAATTGGTTTAGTTCACGCTACAATGAATTCAGTTAACCCTATATTACAAGCATTTCAAACATACCAACCATCAGCAGATTTAGTTAACGTAATGGATGAAAGCCTAATTTGGGAATTGAATAAAACAAATGAGATAACCGAGAATATGATTCGTAGATTAGTTGATATAGCTGGGAAAGCAGAGGATGCTGGGGTTAACGCTATTTTGTTCACCTGTTCGTCGTTCTCCCCCTATGTTCCAGAGATTAAAAAACTGTTTAGTGTTCCTGTTCTAAGCTCTGATGAAAGCATGCTGAAAGAAGCAGTTAATAATGGCAATGAAATAGGAGTTATAGCTACGGTAAAAAAAGCTGGTCCAACTACCACTAATTTATTGTACGAAGAAGCCGAAAAAAACAGTAAAAGAATCAATGTACAAACAAGCGTTATTCCCGAAGCTTTTCAATCTCTACAAAAAGGTGATAGAACAGGGCATGATAATATAATCCATTCAGAAATTAATAAAATGAAGGATGAATTTGACGTTGTAGTTCTTGCTCAGTACTCCATGTCACAATCTTTAAATACTTATCAGGAAAAAAGTGAAGTTCCTATTTTGACAGCTCCTAAGGTAGCTGCTGATAGTATCGTGAGCTTAGCTTAATTTCAACGTCATATAAGCACTTTTAGTTTTAGTCATTATTTTATTATGTAATTAAATATAAGGAGGTATTGTGTTTATTGTTTGACATCACAAATAAAACTGTAGTAATAACTGGAGCTAGCCAAGGTATAGGAAAAGAGATCGCTTTTTTTCTTGCTAAAAAAGGTGCTAATATAGCTTTAATTGCAAGAAATAGTGGTAAATTAGAAAATATTGTGAACGAACTGAGGTCAGCAGGCCATGAAAGTATAGCTATATCTCAAGATTTAAAGAAAGTATCAGAATTGAATAAAACTATGAAAAAAATATATGACTTTTTCGGTTCTATTGATATTTTAATTAATAACGCAGGAGTTAATATTGCTAAGCCTGCAGAAAGGATTACCGAAAATGATTGGGACAATGTTATTGACATCAATTTAAAAAGTGCTTTTTTTTGTTGTCAAGCTGCAGGGGATTATTTAAAAAAAAGTAATAATGGGAAAATAATTACTATGTCTTCGCAAATGGCAAAGGTGGGATATTATGATAGAGTAGCTTATTGTTCTAGTAAGGGAGGAGTTACTCAGCTAACAAAGTCTTTAGCTGTAGAGTGGGCTAGAGAAAAAATTAATGTCAATGCTATTGCTCCTACTTTTATAAAAACTCCTATGACTGAATCTATGTTCGAAGATAAAGAATTTAAAAGAAACGTATTAAATAAGATTCCCTTAGGGAGATTGGCTACTATTCAAGATTTGTTAGGCACTGTCTTATTCTTAAGTTCGCATTCATCCGATATGATAACAGGTCAGACTATTTATGTTGATGGAGGGTGGACTATTTGGTAATTACTCTAAGTATACTTTTTAATAATATTAAGTAATTACATTTATTTGGATCTAGGTCAATATTTTAGACACCATTACTACACCGTTTACCATCTTTATGGTTTTCCAACCTCCTAATTTGATTGTAATAACTTAAACCAGGAGTGTCCATGAAATTATATTAGCATCACTTGGAGTTCAAGATTTATTTTTACAAAATAACAATTTTGCAATGCAATCGTTTATAACGATTATATTAGGGTTTTAATTATTCATGATGTTAATAATAACTCTCAACTATTATTAACATTAAAAGTGTTTAAGGGACCAAAACAAATCAAAGAGCTGCTGATTGTTTATTTATAAAAAGATAAACACTTTACCAGCGTTTAACTAAAATCAAACCAGTTTTAAATAAAAACAGAATTAGAATACACTTCTCTTCTTGATTTAGCTATAGAACCCTATGAATGGACAAATAATTTTTCAGTTGAGCAATTGGGCAATTAAAAATTTTATTCATTATGTAAACCATACGTTAAACATAATTCAAGCTTGGTGAATCTGTTTCAAAAAGATTACTTTTTAAAACAGGGGTTTTTGTATTTTATATGTTAAATATATAAGATAAATTATTTTGAAGTATCTCTGTATATTTGTATATAATTTGAAATGGTTTGACGGGGGATGTACAAGATTTTTTGAGCTATTTAACTTTTAAATGTTTTAACTTGATACTAATAAATTTGACAATGAATGCGCCTTCACTTAAAATATTAAAATAAACTGAAAATATTAAAGTAATGGTGAATTAATAAAATGGTATCTTCAAAAGACGTAGCAAAACAGGCAAAAGTATCTCAAGCAACAGTTTCTAGAGTTTTAAATACTCCAGAAAAAGTTAAAAAAAATACTCGTAATAAAGTTCTAAACGTTATCGAACAATTAAATTACCGTCCTAATTCAATTGCACGCTCTCTTGTTAATAAAAAAACACAATCAATTGCCTTAATTTCTGGGCCACTTCACAATTCATTCTTTGCTGAAACAACTACATCTATTGTAAATCATGCAAAGTCGAAAGGCTACAACGTCAACGTTCATTTTGAAGATATTCATCATAATAGTTCTATATATAAAGATGTTTTTAATAATAAAGTAGATGGCATTATTCTATCTTCTATTTATTATGAGGATAAAATTTATGAGGAATTAAAAAAGCAAGATGTTCCTTTTATCATGTTTAATCGCCGACATAAACAATTAGGTAATTATGTTGAAATGAACAATTTTCAAGCAGGACAAATGGCTGCTAATCATCTTTTGGACTTAAATCATAAAGACATAGTCTGGATAGGAGGGTCCCTGTCAGTAACAACGTTTTTAGAAAGACATGAAGGATTTAAATACGCTTTAAAACAAAGAAGAATTGCTCTTGAAGAAAAAAACTTAATTACTACTGATACTAGCTCTGAGAACATATTTTTTGAAATAGAGAGAATAATATCCAGAAAAAATACACCTAGTGCTATATTTGCAGCCACTGATTCGATAGCAATTTATATTATAGACATCTTGCGAAGAAAGGGTTATAGTGTCCCTGAAGACATTAGCATAATTGGTGTTGATAACGTAAAATTAAGCCGTCACAGTTCATTTTCTTTAAGTACAGTAGGGACTGTATCAAATGATAATTTAGGAAAAAGAGCAATTAGACATTTAATAAATCTAATAGAAGAAAATAATAAAGAATTAGGAGTTATTCAAGAAACAATAAAAACTAACCTGTTCATTAGGGACACTACGCGCAGGCTTTAAAAATTTTTGTATTGTTTTTTGAATACGTATTCAAAATAGAAGGTGATTAACTTGTACACTTTTCCAATAGACAATGATAAAAAATTGGGAAACGGTGTTTTATTTTACTATCCTCACCAAATAACTGAGTGGATAATTGAATATAAACCTCTCCCCTTTATGAAACTAAAGAAAGAAAAGAGAAAATTAATTACGAATCTTACAAAAAAAGAAACAAATTTTTATGATGAGAGTACAGATAGCTTAAAAAAAGTTGATTTCCCAATAGAAAAACATATTATTTTACCAATTAATTATGAAAAGAAAGATATGGAAAAGAATTCTGTTAAATATTTACAAGAACACTATTTGCATAAAAAGAAGGTTTGGTCGTACCCAACACTTACTTTACTTGATACTTATCCATTATATATACCTTATTTTATAAGTAGAAAAGAAAGAAAAGGAAAAAATATTAACATATTATTTGAACCAATAACTGGAAATTGTGATGTTTTAGATAATTACAAAGAAATTCAAAAATATTTAAAAGAAAGGAACGTGATTTAATGGCTTTTTTATATGTTATTGTCGGCACTCTAGCAATTACTTGGATAGGGATGGCTATCGTGTTATTTAAAACAAATCTCTTAGATTAGAAATTCACTCAATAGTTTAAATGTTTACATTTTTTAAATTTTTGCTTTTAAAATAAATTTATAAGCTAATTTAAATCGAGCATCTTTTCAAAGAATTAAAAGGAGTGAAATAATTGAACAGTACTGTAGTGCTTTATTATTGGATTTTTATGGCTATTTTTATAATTATGATGTTGGGTTTAGGATTTCTGGGAATGAAAAAAACAAAATCAGCTGACGATTTTGCCACCGCTAGATCTAGTTATGGGCCCATAACTATAGCTTTAGTTATTAGTGCTGGTATATCGAGTGGCTCGACTTTTATGGGTATGCCGGGTTTGGCTTTTGATATTGGAGCACCCAGTTTGTGGTACCCTTTACTCTATCCAGTAGCTACTGTTATTGGGATGCTTTTTGTGGCAAAAACAATAAAAAAATACGGCGATTCTTTTGGTTCAAGAACAATTCCTGATTTTATAGGTGACAGATATAATAGTGAGTTTTTAAGAATAATGCTAGCCATTATCTCTGCACTTTTAATTTTTTATGTTGTTTCTCAGTTAGTGGCCGCTGCAACAATTTTTCAGACCATGATGGGTATTAACTATCAAACTGGTTTATTTATTACAGGTGCAGTTTTAGCAATATATGTGTTCCTAGGTGGATCTCATTCTGATATTATGACCGACGCTGTACAAGGGTTTTTAATGTTAATTGTAGCATTAATTGTTGTTATTTGTTTCGTGTTTAGTGTAGGAGTTGATGGTGGGTTTATGGATATGATTAACATTATTAAAGAAAGAAAACCAGAAGGTTCTTTTGATAAGTTATTCATTCCTGGAGACATTACATACGGGTCTTTTTGGCTAGTTGGCTTATTGTTTATCGCCCACTTGCCCTTCGGTATTCTTCCTCATTTAGGAAATAAGTTTATGGCAATTAAATCAAATAAAGATATGAAAAAATTAATTATGTATTGTACTATTTTTGCAACTATTTTACCGTTAATGGGGCTGGGAGGAATGTTAGGAATTGCAGTACTCGATCCTTCTATTTCCATTAACCCCGACCAGATAATTCCAGTGCTGTTCCAAGAAATTTTCCCTCCAGTTGTTGCAGCTCTATTATCTGTGACAGTTATTTCAGCTGTAATGTCAACGTCGGATGGATTAATTGTTTCTCTAACACAGTTGTTAGCAAACGATATTTTTAGAAAAACAATTGTTCCAAAGCTAAATATTAAAAAAGAAAAGTCAGAAAAAATTGAACTGATGATTAGTCGATACGCCACTTTTTTAGTAATTCTTGTGGGCATTTGGATTGCTTGGTCACCTCCGAAATATTTATCAGTATCCATGTGGATTGGAATCGGAGGCATAGTCTCAGCTTCTGCAGGCCCGTTAGTAGTAGGAGCATTGTGGGAAAGAGCAACTAGAAAAGGAGCTATTTTCTCTTTACTAGCAGGTACGATTGTATATTGGGTAGTTTATTTACCATTTGGATTTAACTTTAGTAACCCTTTTGGAGCTGCAGGAATAGGGGTATTAGTCAGTATGGCTGTTATGATAATATATACATTGACTATGACTACAAAAAAACAACCACATATGACTGTAAAAGAACAACATAATTAAGTTAAGAACAAATCTTTTAAGTTCATACATTGTAAATAATATAATAAAACATGAAAACAAGGGGAGTTAAAAATGGCAGAATTTTTAAAGACTGGAAAGAGTGAGAAGGAATTACAGGAGACAAGTTATAAGGTACAAAAAGCTGTGAGTGACATAATTAAAGATATTGAAGAAAACGGTGATAAAGCAGTACGAGACTTATCTGTCAAATTCGACAAATGGTCTCCAGAGAGTTTCCTTTTAACTCAAGAACAAATTGAGAAAATTGTTAATTCCGTTGATGAAACAGTCAAGAATGATATAAAATTTGCGCAAGAACAGATTAGGTTTTTTGCTGAGAAACAAAAAGAATCTTTACATGAAATTGAAGTAGAAAATATTCCTGGAGCAACATTGGGACATAAAATTATTCCTGTCAATAGTGCTGGTTGTTATATCCCGGGTGGAAGGTATCCAATGGTAGCTTCGGCACACATGAGTATTTTAACTGCTAAAGTTGCTGGGGTTAAAAGAATTGTCGCATGTACTCCACCAATTAATGGCGAAATACCAGCTGCCACAGTAACAGCTATGTACTTAGCTGGCGCAGACGAAATATATATATTAGGCGGTGTACAAGCTATGACCGCCATGGCAGTGGGTACTGAAACAATGACTCCTGTCGACATGATTGTTGGACCCGGTAACGCATTCGTAGCCGAAGCAAAACGTCAACTTTTTGGAAAGGTAGGAATAGATTTACTGGCGGGGCCAACAGAAACTTTAGTAATTGCAGATGAGACAGCTGATGGGGAAATGATAGCTACAGATATTTTAGGGCAAGGAGAGCATGGCCCTACCTCGCCGGGAGCTTTGATTACTACGTCTAGAAAGATTGTCGAAGATACATTAGAAGAAATAGAACGGCAATTAAAAATTCTGCCAACGGCTGATGTTGCAAGGACTTCTTGGGAAGATAACGGCACAATTATATTGGTTGATAGTCTCAAAGAAGCCGTTTATGAAGCTGATAAATTAGCATATGAACATGTTG